>Ga0247813_10000070_pt1 | contig 148871 bp, 119 predicted proteins | sample UWRJL169409C1_FD_180719 | JGI IMG/M metagenome (GOLD analysis project Ga0247813, IMG submission 180719) | Plant litter microbial communities from Arlington Agricultural Research Station in Wisconsin, United States - UWRJ-L169-409C-1 | ecosystem: Environmental > Terrestrial > Plant litter >...
TTACTCTTTACTCTTTACTCTTTACTCTTTACTCTTTACTCTTTACTCTTTACTCTTTACTCTTTACTCTTTACTCTTTACTCTTTACTCTTTACTCTTTCAACAGATTTCTAGATATAACCAACTTCTGAATTTCAGTTGTTCCCTCTCCAATTGTACACAATTTAGAATCTCTGTAAAATTTCTCTACAGGAAAATCTTTTGTATAACCATAGCCTCCATGAATCTGAACCGCCTCATTAGCAATTCTCACACACGCTTCTGATGCATACATCTTAGCCATTGCACCAAGTGTTGTTACAGGTTTATGTTGTTGTTTTAAGAAAGCTGCTTTATGAAGTAGTAATTCTGAAGCTTCAATTTCAGTTGCCATATCAGCTAGTTTAAATGAAATTCCCTGAAAACTACTAATTGGCTGACCAAACTGATGCCTTTCTTTAGAATATTTCAATGCTGCATCATAAGCTCCTTTGGCAATTCCTAAAGACAGAGCTCCAATTGAAATTCGCCCCCCATCTAATATTTTCATTGCCTGAACAAATCCCTGACCAACTTCACCTAATCTATTTGCATCAGGTACGCGACAATTATCGAAAACCAATTCAGCAGTTTCGCTAGCACGCATTCCTAATTTATTTTCTTTTTTTCCTGAAGTAAATCCCGGCATTCCTTTTTCAAAAACAAATGCAGTCATTCCTTTTGAATCTCCTTTTTCTCCCGTACGAACAATTACGACTGCAATATCACCTGAAATAGCATGTGTAATAAAGTTCTTAGCTCCATTTACAATCCAGAAATCTCCATCTTTAACAGCAGTGGTATTCATACCTCCCGCATCAGAACCTGTATTGTGTTCTGTTAGACCCCAAGCACCAATATATTCTGCTGTTGCTAATTTAGGCAACCATTTTTTCTTCTGCTCTTCGTTTCCAAAAGTCAGGATATGATTTGTACATAATGAATTATGAGCCGCTACAGATAAGCCAATCGAAGGATCTACTTTTGAAATTTCTTCTACAACAGTAATATATTCATGATATCCCAATCCAGATCCACCATACTCTTCAGGTACTAAAACACCCATATAACCCATTTCACCTAATTTTTTAAAAAGTGGAACTGGAAAAGTTTGCGCTTCATCCCATTCCATTATATTAGGCCTAATATTTTTCTCAGCAAAATCTTTAATTGATTGTGCAATCATCGACTGTGTTTCGTTGTAATCAAAATTCATTGTTGGCTGTTTTTTTTTAGAACTCCAAATATAAACTAATTATTTTTGCTTTTTCAACAGGAAAACCTTTAATTTTTGACAAATCCTCAATATTTTTAAAATCTCCATTCATACTTCTATAAGTGATTATTTGTTTTGCTAAGTTATATCTGAAATATGAAAACTGAGATAATTCTTTTAAAGATGCATCATTTATAGCAATCTTCTTAAAATTGGCAGGTAATACAACTTTAAAATGACTATTTAATTGTGCTACAACTTCTGGCGAAAGTCCCCACACTTCATTCATTTGTTCCATAGAAACAAAACAACCCAAAATTTCTTTCTGTTTTAATATACGTAATGATAAGGCTTCACCAATACCATATATTTTAACCAAATCTTCCTGCGTTGCTTCATTAATATCTAAAATTACAATCTTTTCCTTTTTTAAATCGGTTTTCCTGATAAATTCTTTTTTTTCTGTTTTGAAATTATTCTCTTTTTGAATCCAGTTCGGAAACTTAAATAAAGGGGAAATATTTTTTAATAAAGAATCGGAAATTTTAGTGACTTGTTGAAACTCCTCCGCAGAGTTCACAAATTTATTTTCATTTCTAAAAGCTAAAAGCCTGTCTATTTCCTCAGTAGACATTCCAAGCTTATATCCTTTATAATCTGTAATGAAATTTGGATTAAAAAGATAGACTTTAGGTTTCTCTTTATCTTTAACCAATTTTAGAGAATCAATTTCTGATTGCAAAGACAACCATTTCTCTTTTTCCTGGATTTTTTTTTCAGGTAAATTAAAATCAGCATAAAAATAGACCAATTGCAATATTATAATAATTGCAAAAAGTAAAAAAATTCCTGTACGTTGCTGACTAGTAAATTTGAAATGTAAAGCCAGTGTTTTAAAATTTAACATTAAAATAAAATTTTTGATCGTTTTAAAAAGTCAAATTAAATAATAAATCATGAAATTATTAGGAAAAATAGTAAAAAATATAAATTTTAAATAATTAGCTATTACGCAATAACATCTTAATTAAATTGATGAATCTCAGTACTTAAAGAATACTTATTGGCTATTTTGTATAAATTTTAGATATTTTATAACTTAAAACGATATAATTGTTTTTATTTTTTATAAAAAACGATACATTTGGAGCTTAATAACAATAAACCAATATACTAGTATGTCAATTTGGAAAACTAAACCTCTTTCGGTATTGCTCGGTGAAGCATCCGAATCTGAAAAAGGACTAAAAAGAACCTTATCTTCACGTTCGCTTGTTGCACTTGGCGTTGGAGCAATTATTGGAGCGGGACTATTTTCGCTAACGGGAATTGCTGCCGCTGACCACGCTGGTCCAGCCGTTACAATTTCTTTTATTTTAGCAGCAGTAGGTTGCGCATTTGCCGGACTTTGTTATGCTGAATTTGCATCGATGATTCCAGTTGCAGGAAGTGCATATACTTACTCTTATGCTACTATGGGTGAATTTATGGCCTGGATTATCGGTTGGGATTTAGTTTTAGAATACGCTTTGGGCGCCGCCACTGTTGGTGTAAGCTGGTCAAGATACCTTCTTGAACTGCTTGCGAAATATGATATTCACCTCCCACCTGATTTAATTTGCTCACCATGGGAAACTTTAACACTGAGTAATGGAACTGTAATAAATGGCGGAATTGTAAATTTACCAGCCATATTCATTGTTTCGGTACTTTCTTTATTATTAATAAAAGGAACTAAAGAATCAGCTTCATTAAACAATTTCTTAGTTGTTATTAAAGTTGCTGTAGTTATCATCTTTATTGTTTTAGGATGGAAATTTATAGATCCTACAAACTATACTCCTTACATTCCTGAAAATACTGGTGTTTTTGGCCAATTTGGCTGGTCTGGAATTGCCGCCGGAGCTGGTACCGTATTTTTTGCCTTTATTGGTTTTGATGCTGTTTCTACTGCTGCACAAGAAGCTAAAAATCCACAAAAAGGAATGCCAATTGGTATTTTAGGATCATTGATAATCTGTACACTTTTATATGTATTGTTCTCTCACGTTATGACAGGACTTGTACCTTATTATAAATTCGCAGGAGATGCAAAACCTGCTGCAACTGCTTTTGCTGTTACAGGATATGACTTTTTACAAACAGGTTTAATTGTAGCTATTTTAGCTGGTTATACTTCTGTAATGTTAGTAATGCTTATGGGACAAAGCCGTGTTTTCTATACAATGAGTAAAGATGGTTTATTACCTCCTTTCTTCAGTGAAATTCACGCTAAATTCCGTACTCCTTGGAAAACAAACCTTTTCTTTTTAGTATTCGTAAGTTTATTTGCCGGACTTGTTCCTGTAAGTGATTTAGGACATATGGTAAGTATTGGAACATTATTAGCGTTTGTCTTAGTTTGTATTGGTGTAATGGTAATGCGTAAGAAAATGCCAGATGCACCAAGAGCTTTTAGAACTCCATGGGTTCCTTTTGTACCGGTTGCAGGAATTGTAATTTGTTTAGCATTGATGTATTCATTACCAAATGAAAGCTGGGTAAGACTTGTAGTCTGGATGGCATTAGGTATTATTATCTACTTTATTTACGGTAAGAAAAACAGTAAATTAAATAATCCGGATAAATAATATTTCCAGATAAGAACATAAAAAAAGGACCATATAAAAAATATGGTCCTTTTTTTATGTTTTAAATTATTTTACAAATCAAAAACCGAAGTTCGTTTTGCCCTAATTAGATCTTTTAAACGGATCCAGAAAGCCAATGTCAAATAGATCCCGAAACCCAAACCAGCAGTTACGAATGAAATGTAAATAAAAAACAATCGTACACTTGTAACCCGCATTCCAAGTTTATCAGCTAATCGTGATGAAACATGAAATCCGTATTTTTCAAAGAAAAATTTAAGTTTTAAAATTGCTGACATTTCTATTTTTAGATTTTAGATTTTAGATTTTAAACAAAAGTACAAAATTATTTAATTGCCGCATTTTCTAATTATTTAATTACTTTTAAGTAATTCAACTCCAATTGCACAATGCAAACAGGCTTTATTATTGCAATATTCATTTTTGAGCTCCAGTAAAGTTTGAGTTTCAAATGCATTCTTTGCAAGCATTCCAAAACTCTCAAATTTATCAATTATTGCATTTTTCTCGGGAGAAACTTCATTCATAAATAAAATAAGATCTTCAGCATTGGAGTCTCCTATTCTATTTGAATAGGCAAACTGCAAAGGAATAATAGTGTTTACAATCAATAAGTCTATAAACGATCTTGATAAAGGTTTTGATTTCTTCGGACTCTCTTTATCAAACTGATAATGATTTTCCCAGTATAAGCTTGTTTTAATGCTTAATAAGCTATAAACATCCTTAGCAGACTTTAGCACAATTACTTTAGAAAATAAATTCTGATATTTATTGTATAAGCTCCCTAACTGAGAAAGCCGGATTGTTGGAAAATTATCTGGACGGTGTTTGAAAAATTGCAGGGGATCTGTATAAACTTTATCTAATTGATATTTGTGCAAAAGATAAAAATATCTAATTCTTAAATCATTAAAATACAAGTCTTCCTTTTCAGCATCTAATAAACCTGAAGCTCCAAAGAGCAATGCTTCCAGATTTTCCATTTCAAAACTTTCTTTTCTAACAATAGAAAACGGAATCGATTTAGCAATTTGTAAAAAGGTGTTTCCATTTGTATTCAATCCAAAATTCTTTGCCAGCAAACAAAATAAAACTGCTTCCCAGTCGTAATTTGTTTCTTCTAACAGGGCATAAATAAATTTCGATTTTCTCTCCAATCTTTCAAAAAACAATCTTTCCTGCCAATTTTTAAAAACAAATTCATCAATTTGAGCTATTTGTTTTTCACATGCAATCCATGATTTTGGGGATACTAAAGAATGATAATTATTTAGGATTTCTGCTGAAACATAATCTTTCAAAACCAAAACAGGGATTTCAGAATTATTTTTATTAAATATCTCTGTATCATGTTCCCAGACTACGTGTAAAATGACATTCTCGTAAGCTGAATCTTTTTCATGGTGATGTACATACCAATCAGATGACTTTAAATGAATTTCAATATTTCCTGCCCATTTCTGGTTGCCAATTTTAATTTGAGCATTAAAAAAATCAGGGCCTGAAAGCTCTAAATAATCTCCAGTTTTAATAATGATAATTTGTTCACCCTGAGTAGTTTTTAAATCCAATGTTTCAAACTTCCTGAATTTCCAGAGATAGTGAAGAAAGTCTTCTCTCATTTTTAGTCTTTTATAATTAAAAGCTTAAAAATAATTAATTTATAAAATTAATCTTACAAATAATTTTATTTTAACATATATAATTTAGCACATGCACGAGCATCAGATAATGCCTCATGATGATTTAGCTGAATTTTCATCTCCCGGCAGCAATCACTTAATTTGGTAGGCTTTAATCCTTTTGCTTTGTATATTTTAACCGTACATTCCCAACGCGCTGCAATATTTAAATCTTCATATTGTAAACCGTAAAGCGCCATTGATTTCATTAGCACGTTGCGATCAAAACTTTCATTGTGTGCTACGACAACCCTGTTTTTTAATCTTCTTTCGATTTCAGGAAATACCTGGGTAAAAGATTTTGCATTAACGGTATCGCGTGGATATATACCATGAACCTGAATGGTAAACGGATTATATATATTATTTGGCGGCTTAATTAAAGTAACAAACTCATCAACAATAACTCCATTTTGGACAGTAACTATTCCAACAGAACAAGGATGATAACCTGTTGCAGTTTCAAAATCTATGGCGGTAAAATTCATTCTTAAAATTTTCAGCTAAAAAAATCCATAAATCAAAGTCTTAAACTCCGATTTATGGATTTATGATGTTATTAAATTGTCTTATTTTATAGATCCAATAATATCATATTTTGTAATAATATGATGTTTTCCATTTCCTAAATCTACCAACACAGCATCATTTTCTTTTGTAAACAATTTAGAAACTTCTTCAATGGTAGTTCCTAATTTCACAATTGGGAAAGGCTTGCCCATTACTTCCTTAATTGGTTTTTCAGCAACGTTTTTATCCGCAACATAACTTCTGAATAAATCTGTTTCGTCTACAGAACCAACAAATCCGTTAATGTCCACTACCGGAATTTGAGAGATTTTATACTTACGCATACGTTCAATAGCATGCGATACCAATTCTTCTGTCCGAACAACAATCAGTTCTTTATCGATATGATCTTTGATTACATCTTCGGCTTTTGTTACGTTTTCTTCTAAAAAACCACGCTCACGCATCCAATCATCATTAAACATTTTACCAACATAACGGCTTCCTGAGTCATGAAAAAGAACAACCACAACATCTTCAGGCTTAAAATGTTCTTTAAGCTGTAAAAGCCCTTTGATACAAGCACCAGCAGAATTCCCAACAAAAATCGCTTCTTCCATGGCAATTTTTCTTGTATAAACAGCAGCGTCTTTATCTGTTACTTTTGTAAAACCATCGATTAAAGAAAAGTCAACATTTTTTGGTAAAATATCTTCCCCTATTCCTTCTGTAATATAAGAGTAAATTTCGTTTTCATCAAAAATTCCCGTTTCGTGGTATTTTTTAAAAACAGAACCGTAAGTATCAATTCCCCAAATTTTGATGTTTGGGTTTTTCTCTTTTAAATATTTTCCAACTCCGGAAATAGTTCCTCCTGTTCCTACGCCAACAACAAAATGCGTAATTTTTCCATCGGTTTGTTTCCAGATTTCTGGACCGGTTTGCTCATAATGTGCTAATGAATTTGATAAATTATCATATTGATTTACATACCATGAATTTGGTGTTTCTTCTGCCAGGCGTTTTGAAACGGAGTAATAAGAACGAGGATCGGTAGGTTCAACATCAGTTGGACAAACTACTACTTTAGCACCAACAGCGCGCAAAATATCCATTTTTTCTTTGGATTGCTTGTCAGATATCACACAGATTAATTTATAACCTTTGATTATCGCAACAAGAGCCAATCCCATTCCTGTATTTCCAGATGTTCCTTCAATAATTGTTCCTCCAGGTTTTAATCTGCCGTCTGCCTCTGCGTCTTCAATCATTTTTACGGCCATTCTGTCTTTTACAGAATTTCCAGGATTAAAAGTTTCGACTTTTGCTAATACTAACGCATCAATTTCAGCAACAATTTTGTTGAGTTTTACCAATGGCGTATTACCAATTGTTTCTAAAATATTATTTGAAAAGTCCATTTTTATGTTTGTTTAATATTTGGTTTAAAAATTTAATCTGCCCTAATTTTATTGGAAGAAGTTCCAAACTAAACCAAATCGAAGAACGAAATCACGATAAGGATTATTAGGTGCAGCATAGTAATCAGTTTTTGAAAATAAAGCGTTCACGTGTTCTGCTTTTAAATAAAATCGGGTTTGACGGATTCTCGCATTTACAAAAACATCAAATAACGGATAACCGCCAATTTCTTTTGTATTTTGAACAAAAAATTCACCAATAACAGGATTGTAATCATTCGCATAATATTTCGTAAAATAATTAAATACAATTCCTGTTTGCATATACAGAGCTTTCTTGAAAAAATAACTTGAGTAATACAATGTATTTCTGGTTACAAAATCAGGTACATTTAAGATTAAATCAGACTGATCTACTTTTTGATATAAAAGGGTGTTGTCAAAACCAAAATCTCCAAACTTAAACTCTTTACTAGCTTTAATAGATAAATAATTTATCACATTTCCATATTGAGCAGGATTTATGATCTGTGTATAGGCCAAAGTTTGAATGGGTGTAGAAACATTTTCAAAATATAAATGATCTTTTAAAACTGAATATTGCACTTCAGCATTTAACCAGGGTGTAAAAACATTTGCACTAAGCTGATTTATTTTTTCATTTTTAAAATTATTATACCAATTGTAATTTATATAACTACTTTGGTATAAATTGTAGTTATTATTAGGCAGCTTATTCGTGTTTCTATATCTAAAATCAAATTGAATCTTCTCATTTAAATTGTATCTCAGTTTCGCATCTAAGTCAGAAAGCGACTGATTTGTAATTGATCTTGTATACAAAAATCTACCATTCCATTTATTTTTCTGATATTCATATTGGCCACCAACATTATTAATTTGCAGGAATAAGTTATCAGGAATAAAATTAGCTGAATCAACAACTATCACTCTCCCATATTTATAATTTGATCTGTAATCATCTACAAAGAAATTGAACTTTCCTAACAGAGAATTCTCATAAGCAAGTCCAACTTTATTATATAATTTTTCAAAGCGTGTTTCATCATTTATATTACTTGTAACATAAGAATTTCCAAAACGCTGAACCTGTCGGCTAGGACCAACTGTTGGGGTTACAGTCGACAAAACCGTTGGTTGCGTATATTGAAAATATTTGTATTCATAATTAAATTGATGCGTTAGATACAAATTATTATTTCCATCTTTTGGATTTATTCTAAATGCATGATCAAAGAAAAAGCGCCTTCCCTTAAGCAGGGATTTTGCATCAGTTAAAAACACTTGTAATCTTTGGCGATTTTTAAAATCGGGATCGTCACTTTCAAAATTTTCCGGTGTTGTTATTCCGCCATTTTCTTCATTTGTAATATCCTGAAATGTAAAATGAGCATTTAAAACGTATCGTCTGTTTGTAGTAAAATAACTTGTTGTAAATCTAAAATTTCCGGCACTCACCAATTGGTTTATATAATCTCCTTCTGAACGCAATCCTCTGTAAGCTGCAGAAAAATTAAGATTTTTTGAAGTATTAAGTGTTATAAATGAGTCTACGTTTTGGCCTTTGTTTATCGTCGTATTAAAAAACAATTCTGTCAGTGGTGTGGCTACAGAATAATATCTAATATCACTGGCTTCCATATAATCGAAATGCTTGCCTTTGAAACCTATTTCCGGATAAGGCGAAAAATCAGTCAAACTATATTGTAAAGTATTATATGTTTGTCCGATATTAGAAAAAGGCAAAAGCCCAAAATTATCTTTTCGTAAATAATTTTGCTTATAGGCACTTTTTAGCGTCAACGATGTATCGGCATAGATAGTATCGTGTTCTAACGTAATAATTTTATATTGATCAATAGTCGCTATTTTGGCCTTTTTCTTTTTTAAAGTATCTGTTATACTAGAATATTGCGTATTCATATCTAAACTATTTTTAGAATTAGTTTTTTCCTGAGAAAACAATAAGGTGGGTACAATTAATAGATATAGAAAAAAGAGTATTCTCATTTGATAGCTTTATATATAATTATTTCGGCAAAATTTGTTAAGCAAAGGTAAAAGATAAAAACGTATAAACGAAAAAAACAAATTGTTTAGTATTGAGAAGTTTTTATTGAGATTTTTCTTTTTATAGCAAAAACCCCCAATCAAAAAAATGATTGAGGGTTTTTAAAAAAATCAAAATATTTTCTTTTATACTAACAAGTTAGATTATTTCCAACCGTCATTTTGTTCCAAACCTGGGTTTGTGTTCATTTCAATTTGTGGTATTGGCCATAAAAATCTACGGTCAGAACCAGGTATTGCAGCAATAGGACGAGAACCTGTATAAGGAGTACCTAATGTGTAATCTGCAGGAACAGGAGGTAAGTTATCATATTTTGCAGGAATACCGTCGATAGGTGCTATATCATCTCCTTGCAATCTGTGAATATCTGTCCATCTACGTCCTTCAACAAGGAATTCAATTCTTCTTTCTGCAAGAATAGCTTTAACCATAAGAGCTTGTGTAGAAAGACCCGCAAGAGTATAAGCATCTGTTGGACTTGCTAAAGATCTGTTTCTAACTGAATTTAATAAAGTTAAAGCAGTAGGTAAGTTAGCCGCAGATAAACGTGCCTGAGCTTCTGCCATATTTAATACAACTTCTGCATATCTAATTACTGGCGCAGCATCAGTTAAGTCAGTTACGTCTTTATATTTATTAGTGTATTTTCTACCTCCTACTGTTACGATCATTACACCTTCTTCTCTTCTTTTGTCATTTACTAACCAACTTGGATCTCTCCAAATAATTGGACTAATAGCTACCAAAGTTCTAGATTTAAAGATACTTGCTAAAGCTGCGTTAGTTTGAGGGTTAGAAGTTGGTGAATGTTGTATTGAGAAAATAGACTCTGAGTTAGTTAAATTAAGCGCAGGTGATGCAAATGGAGCACTTGGTGTTGCTGTTAAAGTATAAACACCATTTAATTTAGCTCCTTCAGCAATAACATTTGCCCAATCTCTTTTTTGCAGGTAAAGTCTTGTTTTAAATGCGATTGCAGACCATTTCGAAGCTTTTGCAACATTTTTTGCTGTGCTTCCTGTTGTTATCATAGCTTCAGCAGCATTTAAATCTGCTAAAATTTTAGCATAACATTCAGCTACTGTATTTCTTGGTTTAACAATTTCCGAAGCAATTTCTGCCTGAGTATTTACACCAACTTCTCTGTAAGGTACTCCCGGATGAGTAGCACCCGCAGTAAAATTGTATGGCCTTGCAAAGAAAGTCAATAATTCAAGGTGTGTAATCGCTCTTAAAAATTTAGACTGACCAATAAAATCATCACCAACAGCTTTAGTAATTGTACCTTTTGCAACTGCTTCAGTAACCCCTTCAATCATTAAGTTACATCTATTAATCAATCTGTAACCATCAACCCAATAATATACTGAGTTTGGTGATACAGCATCGATCTGAGCTTTATAGGTTAACTCATAGAAAGTAGCGGTATTAACTAAATCTTCTCCTCTAACGTCACCTTGTTCAACAAAAGCTGCACCCCATACATAACCTCTACCACCGTTTGAAGTACCACTATTATAAGTACCAATTCCAGCCGCGTTGTACACACCGTTCATATAAGCTTCAATAAGCGCCGGAGTCGTAAATGCATCCTTTTCACCAATATTATTAATTGGCTCTAAGTCCAATATTTTTTCTTCTGTACATGAATTCATCCCGAATGTAATGACAGAAATCAGAAGTATTTTTATTAAATTTTTCATATTTTTTTTATAAACTAACATTTATACCCATTGATATTACTTTAGAACGTGGTGTTGTATTAATATCTACACCATTAGTTTCCATTTCTGGGTTAATTCCTTTATAGTCACTGATCAACCATATATTTTGTGCCTGAAGAAAAATTCTGAAGTTTTCAACTGAAATTTTGTCCAATAGCATTTTAGGTAATGAATAACCTAAAGTAATATTGTCAAGTGAAATAAAATCTCCATCTTCAACAAAACGAGACGTTGCGTTTCCTGAGAAGTTCACACCATTATTAGCTCCAGCATATAATCTAGGTGTCCATCCGTCACCAGGATTGTCAACACTTTGCCATCTTCCAAGGATTTCTGTACCGTTGTTGTTAAAGTTCTGGTTCATTAATTCTCTTCTTGTGTAGTTGAAAATTTTGTTTCCACCACTAAATCTAAACATGAAACCAAAATCTAAGTTTTTATATTTCATATTAGAAGTTAATGCACCATAATAAGTAGGTAAAGTATTTCCTAAAATAGCTTTGTCAGCTGTTCCAAGTGATCCTGCTTTAGAAACATCAGCTGGATTATTAGGATCATAAACTAAGAAGTTTTGGTTAGGCAACTGTGTTTGTACCATAGTCCCGTCTGCTTTATAGTAAACTGGATTTCCATTTGCCTTATTTACTCCATAATATCTATAACCATAAAGTGAATTGATTGATTCGCCTTGTCTTAAGATAAGGTTTGGTGAAATATTTGCATCTGATGAAGTTCCACCAACAATATCCTGACCTGCATATAAGCCAGTAACCTCATTCTTAGCTAATGTTAAATTTGCAGATACATCCCATTTAAAGTTTGCATTGTCAATTGCCTTGTAATTTGCTGAGAATTCGTATCCATCACTAATCATGCTTCCAATATTTGAATTAATTGTATTGAAAGGTATACCAAGAGAAGGAGAAACCGGAGCTGCTAACACAATTCCATTAACATCATTTTTATAATAGTCAAATGTCAAATTTAATCTGTTATTAAACAATCCTAAATCAACACCAAAATCAGTTTTAGTACTCGTTTCCCATTGAAGAGCATCATTACCAAATTGAGAATAACCAATTCCATTCAAAGTTCCGTAAGGAGAACTAATTGTAAGTCCCTTACTTGGATAAGGAGCACCCCCTAATATCTCTGTATTTCCAACTTCAGAATAAGAACCTCTTAATTTCAATTCAGATACAGTACCAGCAATCGACTGCATAAAGTTTTCTTTAGAAACTGTCCAACCAGCAGAAACTCCAGGGAAGTTATTCCATCTTGTATCTTTTCCAAATTTAGAAAGACCATCTCGTCTGATAGATCCCTGAATAAAATATTTTTCTTTATAATTATAAGTCGCACGACCTAAGTAAGAAATAATACCCGTTTCAGTAACAGATCCTCCAGAATCTTTAGTAGCATATGAATTCGTTACTAAGTTTTGATCATAAAAATCACTTAACAAATTTGATCCTGATCCAAAAAAGTATTGATATCTTTGTTTTTGATATTCAGATACAGCAGTAAGCCCAACATTATGATCTTCAGCAAATGTCTTTTTATAATTTAAAATATTTTGCCAGTTCCATCTCATGTATTCTGTATGATCATTTGCCACAGTACCGTTAGCATTACGACCGTCTCCCTGAACTGGGTTTTGGTATCTAAAACCTCCTGTATTTGTATTATCTGCACTTACTTGTAATCTGTAAGTCAAATCATTTGTCAGTTTAGCATTTGCAAAAACATTTGCTAAAATTCTATTTATTTTTGATGTGAAAATATTTTTATTCAACACGTAAACAATATTCGTAATATTATCTCCAACCGGAGCTAAATTTTCCCATTGTCCTACAGTTGCAGCAGTCATATTGTATCCAGTTGGATTTTTAGGATCGTAGATTGGTGTATTAGGCAATTGTCTAATAGCGTTAAAGATATTACCAGAAAGCGCGCTTGTACCTGTTGAAAGTCCATTATATTCTGTTCTAACAACATTTAAATTTGTACCAATGCTTAACCATTTGTTGATATCCTGATCAATATTTGCTCTAATAGAATATCTTGTCATATCATTAGAAATGTTAACACCTTCCTGATCTGTATATCCTAAAGATAAAAAGTATTTAGTTTTATCAGAACCTCCAGTAAACGAAAGGTTAGTCGTTAATTGAGGGGCATCTCTAAAGATTGCATCCTGCCAATCTGTATTAAATTGACTACCTGCTGCCCATGGACCTACTGCCGGAACCAGGTTAGCTCTTTTCTCATTAGATATCTTAATAAAATCAGGAGTTTCTAATACATCGTATTTTTGAGCTACACTAGCAACACCAAAAACATTGCTAAAATTAACTTTTAGAGTTCCTTTTTTACCACTTTTTGTTGTAATTAAAATTACACCATTTGCAGCACGAGATCCATAAATTGCAGTTGCAGCACCATCTTTTAAAATTTCAAAAGACTCAATATCCGCAGGATTAATATCTCCTAAACCATTAGCAGCAGCATAACCTCCAACATCTCCTGTTACGATTGGCATACCATCAACCACAATTAAAGGCTCTGTACTTCCAGAAATTGTAGAAATACCTCTAATTCTAATTTTTGGAGCAGCACCAACAATACCAGTGTTTGTTAAAACCTGAACCCCAGTAGCTCTACCAGCTAATACTCCTTCAAAACTTGGCGTAACAAGGTTTGCGATATCGCTTCCGTTAATTTTAGAAATAGATCCGGTAACTTCTTTCTTTTTCTGAACACCGTAACCTACTACAACAACCTCATTCATTAGTAGAGCCTCAGATTCCAACTCTACATTTACTGAGTTTGAAGAACCTACAGTAACTTGTTTGTTATTCATACCTACATATGAAAAAACCAAAACATCACCAGTTTTTGCTTTGATAGAATAACTTCCGTCAAAATCAGTCTGAGTATTTGCTTTTGATCCCTTCACACCAACATTTACTCCTGGAATAACCCCTGTTTTATCAGAGACTTTTCCAGTGACAGTTCTCTCCTGAGCAAAAGAAAACTGCATAGATAACGCTACGAGCAGCGTACAAATCCATTGTAATTTTAATTTCATTTTAATTTATTTTGAATTAGTATGCGACAAACATCTTAATTATTTCTTAAAATAACAAACTATTTTAACTTATTCTTATCATATATTATTAACAAAACCTTAATATATCCCTTAAAAAAATAACTATTTTCACATTTTAGTACTATTTTTACTTCAAAAATACATTATCATAAAGCGGTTTTTAAACAAAAGTGTTAAAAAATTTTAACACTTTTAAATCACAATTGATCAAACCGATAAAAAACAATATTAACTTTTAACAACTTCGTTATTTAAATCGGTAATTTTAAACTTTTGGTAATTCCTACTGTTTTTTGTTTCAAAAAAGTATTTTACTCTAATATTTTCTATTTTCTATTCTTAAAAAATTATCTGACAAAATAAATTATTAAGATAAAATTTAAAAAAACAAACTTGAATCTCCATCAAAACCTTACCATAAACACCAAAAAAAATAAGCAATGAGATAAAAGACAAATACTCATACTCAAAATTTGGAATATATTGCATTATCCTTTTTTATAAAAATTTATATTTGCTGTTTAAAACAAAAGCATGCTTCAACTTAATTATTCAGGACATATATTAGAAACCGGAACCGATGAAGCTGGCAGAGGATGTCTAGCCGGTCCAGTTACAGCTGCTGCCGTAATTTTACCAGCTGATTTTGAAAATCAGATTTTAAATGACAGTAAACAATTGTCTGAAAAAGACAGATTTCTTTTAAAACCAATAATAGAACAACACGCTGTCTGTTTTTCGGTTACCCATTTATTTCCGGATGAAATTGATGAAATAAATATCCTGAATGCTTCTATGAAAGGAATGCAGGAATGCATATTAAAATTAAGTCAAAAACCAGATTTCATCATTGTGGATGGCAATCGGGCTATCAATGCAAAACTAGGTTTGAAAAATACTTTCGGAAAACAGTTTTCTGTTGAAGAAATCGCACATCTGAAATCAATTCCGAACCAGAGTATTATTAAGGGTGATGCAAAATATTTAAGTATTGCTGCTGCATCAATATTAGCAAAAACCTACCGCGATTTATATATGGAGCAAATTCATGAAGAGTTCCCAATGTACAATTGGAAACAAAACAAAGGTTATCCTACTAAAGAACATCGTGAAGCCATTCGGGAACATGGGACGACAAAATATCATAGAATGAGTTTTAGGCTCTTACCTGATCAATTAGAATTAGATTTTTTTGAACTATAAAAAGGCTTGTCAAAATTGACAAGCCTTTTTACTATTAAATAATTAAGTGATTATTAAGCTAAAACTGGAATTTATATCCAAAATCTGGCGAAAAGCCAATTTGATCTTTTTGACTAATACTATTAGTAAGCCTATTGTATTCTAAAGCAAAAATATTGGTGTGATTGGTAACATTTTGCAAATCGATATAAAACTGATGAAATCTCTTTTTTACCTTGCTATTGATTTTAAAACCAAACTTTACATCTAATCTTAAATAGGGATCGTATTGCTGGCTAAAAGCGTTGGCATCATCTTTTATTTCGTAACCTGCAGCCATAGATGCAGCTAAGTCAACAGGCGTATAATAGCGGCCACCGGCAGTGGTGAATTTTGTATCAATAGAAAATACATTTTTTTTAGCTTTTCCAACTTTGAATTCTTTTCCGCCTAAAACATTAAATACATACCCGTTATTAAAAGGAGAATTTCTTTCGATTCCGTCGCTGCCTTTATATTTACTTTCGAAAATAGAAGTGGTAAGCAAACAATAATAACCATCGCTAAATGATTTCTCTACAGTAAATTCGATTCCCTGATTAAAGCCCTTTCCGTTACTTATGAGCGACGTTTTATCAATAGAATAACCATAATCAGCACCTTCTGTTAATGACGAATAACTACTTGGAAAGGACTCAACTCCTGCCTTATCAATATCCTGATAATAAGCCTCGATTTTCCCTCTCCATTTTTTTGCCAGTCTTATATCATATCCCAAAACAAAATGCTGACTTTGCACTAAATCCAAATCTTTATTAGTTTGGGTTGGAATTCCATTTATATTTTCATTCAAAAACAAAATGGGTACCGGTACATTTTGATGATGAATTCCGTAACCAAAATTTATACTGTTTCTTCCATTGATAGAGTAGGAAAATGCCAATCTTGGTTCGACAGCAAATTCTTTGTTTATCGAAAAATACTGTCCGTGAATACCTCCATTAAAAGTAAGTTTTTCAGTAAATCGAAACTGGGCCTGGGCATACGGCTGAACAATACTATAATTTGCATCTGTAGAAATAAGCTGTACTAAGTCAGGATATCCATCTCCGTCATTATCCTGTTGCCTGTCTCTTGACGAGACATTGGAATTAAGTGTGTAATTTTCGAAAAGCAATCCGGTTCTGATGGTTACTTTTTTATTTATTTTTGAATTGAATAAAGTTGAAAATGTAATTCTGTTTTCATTATTATCACTATCCTGAAAACGCAGTTTATTTTCTTCCGGAGTATCATAATCATAATAACGATCGTTCTTATAGGTATTCGCCGAATTTGCAAATCCTATAATTGTTTTTAAATAGGAGTTATCTCCAATATCCAAATTGTGTTTTAATCCAACAGAAGTAAATTCAGAAGTTACGTAACCATCTTCATCTTTAGCTGCAAATGGATCATCTGTATCAATATCTTCTCCCAGGAAATCGATATTGGATGCTCCATAAATTCCAAAAATGGAGAAATTGCCTATTTTATGTTTTCCAAAATCAACATTAAAACTAATGTCGTGGTAATTGGGCTGTGCCGCTGTCCCTGCCAAACCTGTCACGCCCACAAAACCATAACGAGCAGCGGCAAGAAAAGAACCGCCTGTTTTTCCTAAAGGTCCTTCTGCCATTGCTTCTACTCCTGGATATGCTCCCACACTTACCATATATTCGTAATTATCCGGATTTCCTTTTCGGAATCCCAAGTCAAAAACACCACCGATCGCATTTCCGTATTCTGCCGGAAAAGCAGAAGTTAAAAAATCTGAATTCGCCAAAAGATTTGGATTCAATGCGGAAACGGGCCCTCCTGTAGTAGCCAAAGTCGCAAAATGATTTGGATTAGGGACAGGAATTCCCTCAACACGCCATAACATTCCCGAAGGCGAGTTTCCTCTAACTACAATGTCATTCCGGGTATCATCTCCCGTTGAAACTCCTGCAAAATTAGATACTAAACGCGCCACATCACTTCTTCCACCCGAATAGCGACTAACTTCCTCAGGGCTAAATTGTTTTGTAGAAACTATGGCCATTTTATTAATAGGCTTGGATTTATTGGACCCGGAAGAAACAACAATTTCATCAAGTGTATTAAACTTTTCAATCATTGAAACCGTTATGAGCACATCTTTTCCAGAGGTCACATCTATATCAGAAACAGAAGTACTTTCATAGCCAACAAGCGTAATATTTAGATTTTGTCGACCAGTCGGGACATTTAGAATTTTAAAATTTCCCTGCTCATCAGAGACTTCCTCAATTTCAGAACCAATTAATTCGATTATTGCACCAGAAACAGGTTTTTCAGACTGTTTGTCAATGATTTTTCCTTTAATAATTCCTGTTTGGGAATAGGAAATTAAAGACAAGAAACTTAAAAAGATTAGAAATATACTTTTCATATTATTTTACTTTATAGTTACAATAGCAAAAGTAGAAATCCGAAATTTCTTAAAAATTGACTTGAGTTAAGATTTGCTATTCAATGTTATTCGGGTTCTGATTCGGCTTAAACTTTCGGGCTGAACGCCCAGATAACTGGCAATATGTTTGAGAGAGACTCTTTCAACGACTTTTGGGCAATATTTTACAAAGCGCAAATACCTTTCTTCATGCGAAAGAAGCGACATAGCCATATTTCTTCCGGTCAGGCCTTTAATAGTTCGCTCCATCATAATGCGCAGAAAAGAATTAAATACAGGATATTCTGAAACCAATTTTTCAAAATCGTTTTTATAAGCTAAATACACCACACAATCTTCTAAAGCTTCAATATTTAACAAAGATGGCTTTCCGTATAAAAAACTTTCAAAATCTGAGTACCAATCGTTTTCAAAGAAAAAATTACCAGTCGACTCTACTCCATCAACTAAGTAATAATAACGAATACAGCCTTCAGCAATAAAAATTCCAAAATTACAAATCTCTCCTTCTACCAATAAATGATCATTCTTTTTGACCCTTTTCACCTTAAGAATATTTCTAAAAGCCAGGCTTTCGGTTTCATTAAAATCAATCATTCGAGACAAGTCGGTAATTACACTTTGCATATTTCCAGATTTAAAAAAAAAGTAGTTTTAGATATCTAAAAAAAGATAACTAAAACTACTCAAAAAAATTGTACTAAAACGCTATTACACAGAAATATAACAAATTAAACACACAAAAGGTATTATTGAAATAGTAATTGAATTTGAAAATACCAGGTTTTACTTTTTACTTTTTAAGAATTCAGCAAATTGTTTAGTGTCAAAATAAAATGGTCTGATTGCTGTAATTTTTCCATTTTTCAGATCGAAGTGCTCCGAAATTGGCACCGACATTGTTTTTCCTGATTTTTTTGCTTTGCATTTTATGGTGAAATAAATAATCACTTCATTTTTAGAAGCATCGCTAAGGTAAACAGGTTCTTTTTCTATTTCTACATCAAAAAACTCAGCTGATTTTGCATACATTTTCGTCCATTCAGTAAAACCAACATACTTTCCGCCGTACGGTAAACCTTCTGCCTGATTGTATATTGCGCCTTCTTCAATTAGACTTGCCATTGCAGTAAAATCTCTTGTTTTAAAAAGACCTTCGTAATATTTTGCGACAACATTAAAATTATCATTTTCAAGGTTTTTTAGAATTTCAGCTTCTGACAAAGTAGCCCCCTGCTCCCAAAAGCCGATAATTTTGCTTACCTGACCTTTTCCATTTAATCTGGCGAAATCACGTCCTGCCATTATCAATTTATTTTTTGAATCCAGAATTTTCCAATCCCAGGTTACGTAATTGTCTTTTACCACTTTTGAACCTGAAGTTAAAATAGCGTCCGGGAATTTTTTATAAAACTCGTTGATAACATTATTTAAGGCAACTGAACCTTTTATAGAAGCCGAAGGATCTTCGAAAGTACTGTCGTCTAACCAAATTGTTTTTATCAATTTTAGCCTTGCATCACTATTATGCTCCTGCCAAACTTTTTCATAAACCGCAATTGGATTTAATTTCTCCTTCTTTTGAGCAATAACATTGTTTAGAATAAAAAGGAAACAAAGAAAGTAGATTTTTCTCATAAGCTGTTAAATTAGATTTGGTAAAGGTTTTATTAAAAGTATACGAGCAAATTACGCATAAAAACAGTACAAAATTGCTGAGCCTCATAATTTACCAACAATTTAAAATCTTACTTCTTTATAAATGATCTTTACATTTTCAATAATTTTACCAAATAAAAATGAAAAAAAGCTGAAGAAAACGACAATTATTAATTGTTGTTTTCTTCAGCTTTTACAATTTACAGTTTATTCAGGAATCTTTTTTTTACACAAATTCAGCTTCAAATAATTGAGTTAAATGTTTTATGATTTTAGCTTTTACTTCATTTTCATCTACTTTTTCAACGCCAAGTTCTACTTGTAGTGATGTAACGCCTTTTCCGCGAATTCCACACGGAATAATATTATCAAAATATCCTAAATCGACATTTACATTTAAGGCAAATCCGTGCATGGTTACCCAGCGTGAAGCACGAACACCCAACGCACATATTTTACGTGCAAACGGAGTTCCAACATCCAGCCACACTCCTGTTTCACCTTCGCTTCTTCCGCATTTTAAACCGTATTCTTCTAAAGTCAGAATAATTGATTCTTCCAGAAATCGCAAATATTTATGAATATCAGTAAAGAAATTCTCTAAATCCAAAATTGGATAGCCTACAATTTGTCCTGGTCCGTGATAGGTAATATCTCCGCCTCGATTAATTTTGTAGAAAGTCGCGCCTTTGGCTTCGAGTTGTTTTTCGTTTAATAAAAGATTCTCTAAATCGCCGCTTTTTCCTAAAGTATAAACGTGCGGATGTTCTACAAAAAGCAAATAATTTGGAGTTTCTAACTCCAATTCTTCTCTTCTGTTTTTGATTTTTAAGTCGACTATATCTTTAAAAAGTTCTTCCTGATATTCCCAGGTTGCTTTATAATCTTTACTTCCTAAATCCTGAAGTTGAATTTTTTTATTCATTTTAATTATTTTTCAAACTCAACATCAAAGTTAAGTTTGTCAGGATTCTCCATATAATCCGTGAAAGGGTATTGAATCGTAATTGTTTTTCTATCCTCGCTAAACAATGCAGTTGGATTTGACACCTTTTTTACACGTTTAGGAAAATGATATTTAATTACATAGTTAGACGAAGCAAACATCATTTTAGACATGTCCGCGGTTGAATCTGCAGGTTTCTCTGCAATTTTCTGTTTGTCTATGATTGCTTTACGCGTAAATTTCTTTCCATCATACGTATAACTTAGTTTACTCTTATTGTCTCCTAAACCTGCAAACGGCGTTGCGGGAGCATTTCCACCTTCCAGTTTTTGAAGCGTACTCATCGATTGTAATATGTCTTGTAAATCGCTAACACTTTTAAAATCAGTAGCGATGTTCATTAAGAATTTTTTTTCCTCTCCGTTCATTTTTATGTTGAAAACAAAATTTTCTAATTTTTTAATTTCTTTCTGCGCTTCCGGAGATAATTTTGAAATACTATCTTGTTTTTCAGCAATTAATTGTTTGAAAGTAAAAGTAGAATCGATATTTTTTTTAGCATCGGCTCCCATCTGATTTCCTAGTTGATCTCCCGCCATTTCCATTAAAGCAGAACCATCTAAATCTACTGAATATTTTCCAGTTCCGTTGTCGTTAATGTACATGTTTTCAGTAAAAGTACAACTTGTAAGTGTTACTAATAAAAAAGAAAAACTAAGTAATTTATATAATTTCATCATGGTTAATTTTTTATCAAAGATACGAACTCTATTTTATTTTTAAAGGTTCTGATCCCGAAGCTTCGGAACTGAGATTCTAAGGTGCTGAGTTTTTATTGAAGTGACCTTAAAATCTTTTTAATTTCATTTAGTTGCTTTGTTCCAAAACAACTTCTAAATTGGTTATTTCAGGATTTTGCAAGCAATCTGAAAGTTGAAATTCTAATGTTAATGATTTTTTATCAGGACTGAGAATTGCTTTTCCGTTTGAAATTGATTTTATTTTTCCTGGAAAATAATATCTTAAGGTATAGGACTGCACCAATTTATATTTAGCGTACGTTTTTTTTCTTTCTTCAAGCATTTTTTTATCCTGATCAAATTTTTGCTGATCAACAATTACCAAATTCCTTTTAAAAACAGATCCGTCGAAAGTATATTTTATTTTAAAAGATTCTTTTGAAACCGCATAATTTTCTTTTAAAGAATTTGCCAAACTAAGGCTTTCATACACATTTGGTAATTCTTCTATTTTTTTAAAGTCGGAAGAAATTACATTAAAATTTTCCATTTGAATAGGATCTAACTTAACATGCATTTTAACGTTGGCATGTTCCTGAAAAAGTGCCTGATCCGCTTTATTAAATTTTAAAAACGTTTCCTTATACTTTGTTATATAGTCCTGAAAAACAAATAGTGTATCTATAAATTTTTCGGAATCTGAATAAGGACGTCCCAATTGCATATAACTATTTTCGTCTCGCAATTGAAAGACCTCAATACTTCCGCTTCCGTCCGGATTGATTTTTATGGTTTCGGTAATTTGACAGCTTGAGATTAAGAGTAAGAGCAGAAAGTCTTTTGCGATCTTCATTTTTTTGAAAGGTTCTGAGGTTCTTAGATGCTAAGATACTGAGGTTTTTCTTTAATTTCTTACAGAAATGTTTTTTTCGCGCACAGTCTTGTGATGATTGCGTAAACACTCCAACTAAAACGTCTTTTGAAAACCAAAACTTCTAATCTAGCCCCGATAGCAGCGGTATCCTTTTTTGCTTTTTCTGCAAAAAAGATACAAGTGGATAGCGGGACTGAACGTGATTGAAATACGATAATTTTCTGCTTCAAAAAATCTAAAAACTGCATTCTGAAATGTACATTCTTTTCTTTATCTTTGCAGACTTAAAAAAAGAGCACAAAATGGCATTATCAGAACAAGAAATCATTAGAAGAGAAAAACTTCAAAACTTACGCAACTTAGGAATCAATCCTTATCCGGCTAATCTTTTTCCAGTAAATCATACTTCAAAGCAAGTGATGGAGTCTTTTGAAGAAGGTAAGAAGGTAATCGTTGCGGGACGTTTGATGAGTGTTCGTGACCAGGGAAAAGCTTGTTTTGCTGAATTGCAGGATAGCGAAGGACGTTTGCAATTGTACGTGAATCGCGATGTTTTGTGCGTTGGAGATGATAAAACATTATACAATACAGTATTTAAAAAATTAACCGATTTAGGAGATTTTATTGGAATTGAAGGAGAATTATTTACTACGAAAGTGGGTGCGCAATGTATTCGTGTTGACGGATTTACTTTCTTGAGTAAAACTTTACGTCCACTTCCTTTGCCAAAAACAGATGAAGACGGAAACGTTCACGATGCTTTTAATGATCCTGAATTGCGTTACAGAATGCGTTATGTAGATTTAACAGTGAATCAGCATGTTAAAGATACTTTCGTAAAACGTACGAAGTTGTTTACCGCTATGCGTGGTTATTTTAACGATGCAGGTTATCTTGAGGTTGAAACTCCGGTTTTACAGCCTATTCCGGGTGGTGCTGCGGCGCGTCCGTTTACTACGCACCATAATTCGCTTGATATTCCGCTTTACATGCGTATTGCGAACGAATTGTATTTGAAAAGATTAATTGTTGGTGGTTTTGAAGGTGTTTATGAGTTCTCTAAAAACTTTAGAAATGAAGGAATGGACAGAACGCATAATCCTGAATTTACCGCGATGGAAATATATGTAGCCTACAAAGACTACAACTGGATGATGGAATTTGCTGAAGGTTTACTTGAGCATTGTGCGATTGCCGTAAACGGAACTAGCGAAGTTACTTTTGGCGAGCACAAAATCAACTTTAAGGCTCCTTATGCCCGTGTTACGATGACGGATTCTATCAAACATTTTACTGGTTTTGATATTTCCGGAAAAAGCGAAGCCGAATTGTTTGAAGCTGCAAGAGGAATGGGAATCGACGTTGATAACACAATGGGGAAAGGAAAATTGATTGATGAGATTTTTGGCGCTAAATGCGAAGGAAATTATATTCAGCCAACTTTCATTACGGATTACCCTAAAGAAATGTCTCCTCTTTGTAAAGAACACCGCGACAATCCTGAACTTACAGAGCGTTTTGAATTGATGGTTTGTGGGAAAGAAATTGCAAATGCTTATTCTGAATTGAATGACCCAATTGATCAGCGTGAGCGTTTTGAAGACCAAATGCGTTTGTCTGAAAAAGGTGATGATGAAGCTAACGGAATTATCGACGAAGATTTCTTAAGAGCTTTGGAATATGGTATGCCTCCAACATCTGGAATGGGAATTGGAATGGATCGTTTGATTATGTATTTAACAAACAATGCATCGATTCAGGAAGTATTATTGTTCCCGCAAATGCGTCCGGAGAAAAAACAAGCTCAGATTGAATTGTCTGATGAAGAGAAATTTATCCTGGATTTATTGAAAGGAAATGAAAATAAAATGGATCTTCAGCAATTAAAAATTACTGCTAATTTAAGCGGTAAAAAATGGGATGCATCTATGAAAAATTTATCTAAACACGGTTTGACTAAGGTTGCTGTGGAAGGTGAATTTAAGTTTGTGGAGTTGGTGGAATAATTATTGTAAAATTCCAATTTTAGAAATTCCAAATTCCAAAATTGATATTATAATTCAAACCCGGCAGATTTTTTAAAATCTGCCGGGTTTTTTATTTTATAACTAAAACGAATACTTCTCTAATTTCTTAGCATTAACATCCAGAACAACCGGAGAATCTCTCGAAATGTCTCCTTTCCATTTTTCCTGAACGGATGGATTTGAAGGATATTTTCCGTTTTTCATTTTTAGAGAATGCAATGCATTTCCGCTTTTAAAAATTAAATCCTTAAAATTTCCTGAGGAAGTTGTTCCTATAAAAATTGGAAAATCAGTTACTGTGAAAGAATTGATTACACTTCCATCGTTGTTCAAAATATATCCTGAACAGCCTCCGCTTCCGCAGAAATACGGATTAGAGAAACCTACAAAATATTCATTTTTCTTATCATTGTTTAAATCGTAAGCTTCATAATAAAAGTATCGATCGTCTTTTGTCATCGCTGGCAAATCTTTCTTTAATAAAATTGTAAGCTGTTTTCTGATTACTTCGACGGCCTTATTATCTTTGGCTGGCACTTCGCTTAAATCAGCGGTGCCGGCAACCGTTTTTGATAAAGTATCTTCTGCAATGGTTTTAATTATATTTTTTGACGCTGGTTTTTCTTTATTCTGACAAGAATATAACATTAGGATTGCTAATGCGATTAAAATTCTATTTCTCATAATTTCTCTTTTACAATTTATATTATTTAATTCTCGAAACCTAACAGGTTTTAAAAACCTGTTAGGTTTGTCAATTTGATTAAAATTAAACAAGCAAAGCCGCTTTGTTTTCAATATCATTTTCAGTCAACAAAGACTTTATATTATTAAAAGTAACCAAAGCAATCTGCGTCAATGCTTCATTGGTAAAAAAGGCCTGATGCGCCGTTACCAAAACATTCGGAAAACTCATTAATCTTTGAATTGCATCATCCTGAATAATATCTGCAGAAAGATCTCTGAAAAACAGTTTTTCTTCCTGTTCGTAAACGTCAATGCCTAAATAACCAATTTTTCCTTCTTTTAAACCTTCAATAACGCAGGCTGTTTCGATTAATCCACCGCGACTGGTATTGATGATCATGACGCTGTCTTTCATATCGTCGATTGACTTGCTATTGATTATATGTTTGGTTTGTTCGTTTAGCGGACAATGCAACGAAATAATATCGCTCGATTTAAAAATGGTTTCTAAGGACACAAATTCAACTCCGTCTTTTTCCATTTCAGCATTCGTTACAATATCATAAGCCAAAACTTTACAACCAAAACCTAAGGCTATTTTAGCAAAAGCTTTTCCGATATTTCCGGTTCCGATAATTCCGATTGTTTTTCCGAATAAATCAAAACCTAACAATCCGTTTAAAGAGAAGTTCTGTTCCCGAACTCTGTTGTATGCTTTGTGCGTTTTTCTGTTTAAAGTCAAAATCATTGCCATGGCATGTTCTGCAACAGCCTGTGGAGAGTAGGCCGGAACTCTGCAAACTTTTAAATTGTGTTTTTTTGCTGCTTCTAAATCGACATTATTAAAACCGGCACAGCGTAAGGCAATAATTTTCACGTTCTTTTCTGCCAATTGTTTAATGACGGCTTCATTGACAATATCATTTACAAAAACACAAACTATTGATGCATTTTCGATTAAAATTACTGTTTGCGGATTCAATTGCGTTTCATAAAAATCAAGCTCAAAACCAAAATCTTTATTGTATTTATTAAAGAAATTTTTGTCGTAAGGCTGGGTTGAAAAAAAGGCAATCTTATTATTTGAGCTCATTATAATTTTCTTTGTAAGGTTTATAACTTCTTGATACCTTAAAAATACGCAATTAATTCTATAACTTTTACCTCAATATAAACGTTTTAATGAATTAGTTGTCAATCTGTTAAATAAAACACAATTCTAATCATTAAATTAAACCTATTGAATTTATGAATGTCTAATCGATATAACAATTAAAAAACTTACCTCATGAAAAAATTATTTATCGCAGCTTTGTTATTCGTTGGAGTAGCAAGTTTTGCACAGGACGCAGATCAGGGTCAGGATCAACATCGCGAACACAGAGAAAGAATGACTCCTGAACAGCGTAATGAAAAACAGTTAAAAAAACTAACAACTGAATTAAGTCTGGATGCTAATCAACAAGCGCAAATAAAACAATTATTAGCCGAAAGAAGCGTAAAAGCTCAAAAATTGAGAGAAGCTCGTCAAGCAACAAAAGACAGTAATACAAAACCAACTGCAGCTGAAAAAGAAGCTTTCAAAAAAGAAATGATGGCTGAAAAAGACGCGAACGATGCTAAAATGAAATCAATTTTGAATGCTGACCAATATACAAAATGGAAAGCTATTCAGGAAGAAAATAAAGACAAGGCCAGAGAAAAGATGAAAGAATATCAAAAAGAAAACAATATGTAATGTTTACAAAAAGAGGCTTTTTAAGCCTCTTTTTTATTTTTGAATCTAATTTATATTTTAATTAATACTTTCTGTTAAATAAAAGATAAACCTGAAAATCCCATTAAACTTAATAAAGTCATTGATGTCTAAATACTATAAACCATTTAAAAAAGACGAATTATGAAAAAATTATTTATCGCAGCTTTATTGTTCGTTGGAATAGTAAGTTTTGCACAAGACATCAATCAGAAACCGGCACATCATCAAAAAGAAAATTTAACTCCGGAACAACGTAATGAAAAACATTTACAGAAATTGACTTCTGAATTGAGTTTAGATAAAAAGCAACAAGAACAAGTAAAACAGCTTTTAGCAGAAAGAAGTGCCAAAGCAGAAAAATTTAAAGCATCTAGAAAAGACAATAAAACAAAACCTACTGATGCAGAAAAAGAAGCTTTCAAAAAACAAATGGAAACTGAAAAAGCAGCTAACGATGCTAAAATGAAATCCATTTTAAATGCTGATCAATATACTAAATGGACTGCACTGAAAAAAGATCATAGAAGAAAACATGATCACAAAAGTTCAAAGGAACGCGAGCAGGCACATTTGCAAAAATTGACAACAGATCTAAGTTTAAATACTGATCAGCAAAAACAAGTTGCTGCACTTTTATCTGAGAGAAGTGCAAAAATGGAAATGCTTAAAAAGAACCGAAGAGATTCTAATGCAAAACCAACTGATGCTGAAAAAGCAGCCATGAAAAAACAATTGGAAGAAGATCACAAAGCAACTGATGCAAAAATGAAATCTATTTTGAATGCTGATCAATATAAAAAATGGACTGCGATTCAAAAAGAGCATAAAGACAAAATGAAAGATCACAGAAAAGAGAAAATGTAATTGAGATCAAAAAAAAAGAGGCTGTAAGGCCTCTTTTTTATTTTCATCAATCTATTTAATCGGATTTAATATCAAATCAATTCTCTTGATACAATCTTCATAATGATATTTTGTTTCTGTATTTACACCTAGTGCTTTTGCAGCAGCAAGGGATTTTTTCAAAACATTTAATTCACCTCGCACTAAAGCTCTTAAATCAGACTGAGACACATTGTAATATATTGTTGATCTGTCATTTGGTTTTATTTCTTCTGTCATTAAATACGCCATTCTATCGATATAAGCTCTCTGGAGATTTCTACGGTAAATAGTAACATTAGTTGCTGTACCAGCTTCTTTCCAAAGCCCTTTGCGGCTGTCTTTAAATAAATCTAATGCCTTGTAAGTATCAGAACCCAGAATTTCATTATCCATTAATCTTCCAATACGACCAAGACTCAACAAATTATTCAAATGTCTTACCTGTACATTTCTGAACGTTTCTGCATAACCTGCAAAATTGGTATTCTTTAAAGTATTAACATTCACAATCCAGGTTGGAGAAGCAAAAGCATTTGCCTGCAACCAATTCATTGCTTCAATTTGTTTTGCTTTCGGAACGACTTCATAAACATTTCCTGCCTGATTTGGGTTTTTAGTGTTTTCATAAACTCCACCAACATTCGTTACAACATGGCCTACATAACGGCTCCAAACATCTAGCATTTCTTTGTACAATTCATCTAAATCTCCATAATCATTCGTTATATTGCTCGTCCATTCACTTAAATGATTCGCCACATATTCCAGATTTTTCAGACCGTATGTACTTGCTTTCATCGAATTATTTCCGATATCTTCTGTTTGAGAAGAAGGATCAAAAGCACTACTTTGTTTTCCGAATTTATAAATCGGATTTCCGGCTTTATCTAAAATCCATTTGTCTAAAGTTGCTTTTTCATCCTGAGGAGATTTGGCATTTGGAATCACTCTGTATCCCCAATTTACAGCATATTGATCGTAAGCTCCCATTTTACGAATAAAACGAATATTTTGATCCCCAGGCTGCGCAATATAATTGTAGCGGGCATAATCCATTATGCTGGCTGCAATTCCATTTTTCTGTGTAAAATCTCCATTTCTGTAACTTTCACAATCAAAAGATGAGCTGGCGCCCATATTATGAGGAAAACCTAATGCATGACCTACTTCGTGCGCAATTACCATACGCATCATCTCCCCCATTTCCTCATCGCTGGTTTGCAAAGTTCTGGCTTTCGGATTTGCCGCTCCAGTTTCTAACAAATAACGGTTTCTGTAGGAACGCAAATGATTGTGATACCAAATTACATCACTTTCAATAATTTCACCCGTTCTTGGGTCTGAAACGCTTGGCCCAACCGCATTTCGTGTTGTACTTGCTACATAACGAATAACAGAATAGCGAATATCTTCCGGACTAAAATCAGGATCTTCTTCTTTTGTTGGTGCGTCTTTTGCAATTATGGCATTTTTAAACCCCGCTGCTTCAAAAGGTTTTTGCCATTCTTCAATTCCCTGCTTGATGTATTTTCTCAATTTTTCAGGCGTTGCAGGATCTAAATAATAAACGATTGGTTTTATTGGTTCAACCAATTCTCCTTTGGCATAAGCTTCAGGATCTTTTGGTTCTAATCTCCAACGGCGAATGTAAGTTTTTAGGTCTGATTTTAATTCGTTACTTCCATAATCGTACTGACTAACGGTAAACCAACCCACGCGCGGATCTGCTAATCTTGGCTTCATTGGCACTTCTGGCAATAATACCATTGATTGGTTCATCTGAATACTGATAGATTCACTCTCTTCCAGCATAGATGGTTTTGAAGCATTGTAAGTCATATCCTGAATCACTTCGATATTCATCGGAAAACTTTTTATTGTATTGATAAAGCTTCTCGATTCATCCAATCCTTTTACCTTGTAGGTTTCACGCATTTCTCCAGATATTCCGCTGATTGCCTTCACATCTGTACTGTAGAATTTCGTCACATCAATAACCGTGTTTGCAGAATCTTTGCTGAAAGCTACAATGTCAAAAGCAAATAATGTTGGTTCATAATTATTCGATTTTACCGAAATACTAATTGGCAAAGTATCATTGGCAACCGCATTATATGATTTTGATTTGATAAGGATTTTATCCTGAAAACGCTGCCAAACAATCAATTGTTCGTTTGTTTCTGAACCAGCGTTGACATAACCTCCACCCAAATTAGAAGGAAGTTTAGACAATCTGCTTACTAACAGCATGTCTTTGTTTAAATATTTGTTTGGAATTTCGAAGTAGTATTTCTTGTCGACTTTATGAACTTTAAAAAGTCCTTCATCAGAAACAGCATCTTTAGTAATTACTTTGCTGTATTCTTTAATCCCAGATTCCGATTTTTTTTCTGGAGGAGGAGTTAAAGTTTCCTCTTTTTGCGATTTCTTCTTTTTAGACTGGGCAAATTGGTTAATTGGAAATAGCGAAAATGCAGCTATTGTAGACAAAATGAAAAATTTCTTCATTTATTGCAGGTTTAATGGTTATTTGATAAACAAAAATAAATTTTGATCACAATAAACCAAGCAAACATAGCTTTATTAACTTTTTATTAACTAATAAAAAAAGGTTCAGCATTTTGAGAAAGCTGAACCTTAAATTTAATTCTATTTTGAATTTTAAAAACTAAAATGTTTTTGAAACTTTATCAATTGCATTAATTGTAAAATCTAAATCTTCATAAGTTAGGGCATCTGTAATAAACCAGGTTTCATAAGCAGATGGCGCAATGTAAACACCTTCGTTCAATAATCCGTGAAAGAACTTTTTAAACGTTTCGTTATCTCCTTTGGCTGCGGTTTGAAAATCAACAACCGGATTTTCATCAAAGTGAACAGAAATCATAGACCCTACTCTATTGATGGTAAAAACAACATTATTTGCTTTTAATACTTTATCAATTCCTGCTTCTAAATAAGCTGTTTTTTCTTCTAAGCGGGTAAAAATAGCACGATCATTATCCAAAGATTGCAACATCGCTAATCCTGCAGCCATTGCTAACGGATTTCCAGACAAAGTTCCTGCCTGATAAACTGGTCCAAGAGGTGCTAAATAATTCATGATTTCAGCACGGGCTGCAAATGCTCCAACCGGTAAACCACCACCAATTACTTTTCCGAAAGTTACGATATCAGCATCAACATTAAACAATTCCTGCACTCCTCCGCGAGCTAGACGGAAACCTGTCATTACCTCATCAAAAATCAATAAAATTCCGTTTGCAGTACACAAATCCCTTAAACCTTGCAAGAAACCTTTATGAGGCGGAATACAACCCATATTTCCGGCAACCGGTTCAATAATAATAGCTGCAATTTCGTTTTTATTGGCTTCGATTAAAGTTTTTACATTCTCTAAATCATTGTATTTTGCCAATAAAGTATCTTTTGCAGTTCCTTCTGTAATGCCAGGACTATTCGGAGAACCAAAAGTTACTGCTCCACTTCCGGCCTGAATCAAAAAGGAATCAGAATGTCCGTGGTAACAACCTGCAAATTTGATGATTTTATCTCTTTTTGTAAATCCACGAGCCAAACGAATCGCGCTCATACAAGCTTCTGTACCTGAATTTACAAATCTAATTTTATCTATATTCGGAACCATAGAAACCGCTAAAGCAGCAATTTGTGTTTCCAATTCTGTTGGCATTCCAAATGAAGTTCCTAATTTTGCTTTTTCGATTACAGCATCAACAACTGGTTGATACGCGTGACCTAAAACCATTGGCCCCCATGAATTGATATAATCGATTAATTTATTTCCGTCTTCGTCATACAAATAAGCACCTTTGGCACTTTTTACAAAAATTGGAGTTCCGCCTACCGCTTTAAACGCTCTAACTGGTGAATTTACTCCTCCCGGAATTACTTTTTCTGCTTCAGCAAAAAGCTGACTACTTCTTTTATAGATCATTTTTTGATTTTAGATTTTTGAGTTCAGATTTTAGATTTGAAAAATTAGAACTTTATCTTTAAATATTTAATATGGATTTTACTAATTCCAATATGGGACTGAAAACTGAAACTGAAAACTATTTAACTTTAAGCTTTTGTCCAATCGAAATCGCGTTATCTGAAAGATTGTTTTTTTGTTTAATATCGTCAACCAGAATATTGAATTTTTTTGAAATCGAATACAAAGTATCTCCTTTTTGAACTTCATATAAATTAGGATCATTTGAGCTCATATTTATCTTTGGATCCGAAGCCACATCATACGATGGTTTTCTTGTTGGAGCCGATTTATTAATTGCAACATACGTTTTTCCAGTAATCTGACAATCATATTGATGCAGATTATAACGTTCGATATAACTGATTAATTTATCGGGATAATTTGGGTCTGTGGCGTAACCACAAGCTCTTAATCCTTTTGCCCAGGCTTTATAATCGTCTTTTTCGTAAGTGAACAAGGACGCATATCTGTTTTTTCCGACTAAAAACAAAGCATGATCGCGATACGATTCTGAAGCTTCTCTGTATTTTCTGAAACATTCCTGAGCCGAATCATCGTCATGGCGAACGCTTTCTCCGAGCCAGTCTTTATGGCATTTTATTCCGAAATGATTATTGGCTGAAACGGCCAAATCTCCTTTTCCTGCGCCAGATTCCAAAATTCCCTGGGCCAAAATAATACTGGCAGGAATGCCGTATTTCTGCATATTTCCCATTGCAATATCTTTGTATTGCAAAACATAATCGTGGATAGAATTACTGGTAACGGTAGTTTTTGAAGTCGACTGAATAACTTCTGTCGTATTATTTGTAGAAGGATAATTTTTACCAATTGGCTTAACAGGAGTTTGCTTTTTAGCTGCCACCGTTCGGGGCCTCTGAACTTCTGCTTGTTTTTTGGTCGTCGCGATAGTCGGTTTGCTGGATGAACAGCTTGCCAGAACTATAACTATTAAGAACAATAGGATTTTTTTAATCATTGTTTTTGAGTATTGGTAATTTTTTCTGCTTCAATTTGATATTCATTCCATCAATTCCTTGTAATCCGCCGGTGTGAATGAGTAAAATTTTTGAATTAGCAGGAAAATAATTTTTGTGGATTAAATCTATAACGCCAAAAACCATCTTTCCCGTATAAATTGGATCTAAGGGCACTTTGTTCTCTTCAAAAAACGCATTAATAAATTCAATTAATTCTAAATTTATCTTGCCATAACCTCCAAAATGATAGTCAGAAATTAAATTCCAGTTATCTTTTTTTGCAAAAATACGAATTTCATCGTTTAAAAAGTCACCTTTTAACGCCGGAAACCCTAAAATTTTCTGATTTGGCAATGCACTATTAATTAAACCAGAAATCGTGCCACCCGTTCCAACCGCGCAACAGACGTAATTAAAAACAGCATCTTCCCCGGTCAATATCTCTTCACAGCCTTTTACAGCCAGTTCATTTGTTCCGCCTTCGGGCACTAAATAAAATTCTCCAAATTGCTCTTTAAGCTTTTCTAAAAAGTAACTTTCACTTTTATTTCGGTAGTCTTCTCTTGAAACAAATTCAAATTTCATCCCGCTTTCCTGAGCAAATTTCAAGGTCGGATTTTCTTCTATTTTATCAAAAAGTTCATCACCTCTAATAATTCCGATGGTTTTAAATCCCTGCTCTTTTCCTGCAAAGGCAACTGCTGCAATATGATTGGAAAATGCACCACCAAAAGTCAGTATCGTTTTTTTGTTTTCGGCTTTCGCCTGAAGTAAATTGTATTTTAGTTTTCTGAATTTATTCCCGGAAACAAACGGATGAATTAGGTCTTCGCGTTTTATAGTTAACGAGATTTCGTTTGGAAAATTGATATGAATTTGTTGGTTCAAAATCGGTTTTATTTTAAAGTGATGTATTTTAGAAATTGAAAGAAAGATCTATTTTTGAGATAATTGCTATTCCTTTCATTTGAATAAGCTTCTCTTTCAAAACTAATATTTCTATATGCTAAATCTTTGTTTTTATATTGAATCAACCGAATCAAATATTCTAAAAAATACCAGATAAAAAAAGGCAGAATCAGCATTTCTAATTGCTGTCTTAGATGTATTTTTTCATGATTGACAAAAGTCCCGTTTGTCTTATCAAAACCATATTTAACCACAACAAACGGAAATACAGCCATTCCGCGATATCCTTTCGGAATTAAATATTTAGCAACAATCAGAAACATTGGCTGTAAAATTTATAAATTTGTAGCTATAAAAATGTTCAATTTCATTAAAATAACAATCAAATAATTATTTTTGATTTTTGAAGAAATAAAACAAGTACCCAAAGCAGATTTATGAAAGAGCAAAGTAATGAAAATAAATTAATCGAAGGCGAAGATTTTTACTATACGCCGGAAGGTTATAAATGCTTTACTGAAAAACACCATTTAAAACGTGGTTATTGCTGTAAAAGCGGTTGCCGTCATTGTCCGTATGGGTTTGATAAAAATACCGGACGAATCAGGAAGACTAATTAGATAATGTGTCAATTTGAAAATTCTAATGTGCCAATTTGAAAATGTGTCAATTAGATAATTCAAAAAATCTGAAATCAACAATCTTAACTCTAAAATTATAAATGGATATTCGCTCACGAAAATTTAGGATTAAAATCCACAAATCCTATCACAGGTCGGATATTCGTTATCCCTAGCTTTTTAATTAGATAATTTGTCAATTAGATAATTAGATAATTATTTCGGATCAAATTTACATTTCGCTCCGATTGAGCTTTTACGACGGGATATATTATATTTTCTATAACATAACGCCTTTCCAAGGCTGATAAAAACTCCAGAGGAGTGCTATGTTTATAGAACTTCATTATCGGTCTGAAGTTCAGCTCCAGCGGAGCGACATAATTTAAACATACAATAATGATGGCGTTTTTTCAATGCTAACAAAACTCCTTAGGAGTGCAATGTTTATAGAAATAAATTTATCGATCAGAATATCAGCTCCAGCGGAGCGACATAATTTAGAACATACATTAATTTTTGGATGTTAGATTTTACTTTTCACAACAATCTAAAATCAACAATCTAAAATCTAAAATAAGAAAAATGACTTTCAAAGAACAAATACAACAAGGAATTCCCTCGATATTACCTCCAAAGGCAACATACGATTTAGCCATTAATCACGCACCAAAACGAAAAGAAATTCTTTCGGCTGAAGAAAAAAAACTGGCCTTAAAAAATGCTTTGCGTTATTTTGAACCGCAACATCATGCCGAATTAATTCAGGAGTTTTCAGAAGAATTAGAAAAATACGGTCGTATTTATATGTACCGTTTGCGTCCTGATTACAGAATGTACGCGCGACCTATTGATGAATATCCAGGAAAATCATTGCAGGCAAAAGCAATTATGCACATGATTCAGAACAATCTGGATTATGCCGTGGCGCAACATCCTCATGAATTGATTACCTATGGTGGAAACGGAGCTGTTTTTCAGAACTGGGCACAATATTTATTGACGATGCAATATTTGTCTGAAATGACAGATGAACAAACTTTAACCATGTATTCCGGACATCCGATGGGATTATTCCCTTCACATTCTGAAGCACCGAGAGTTGTCGTTACAAACGGAATGGTGATCCCAAATTATTCTAAACCGGATGATTGGGAAAAAATGAATGCTTTGGGCGTTTCGCAATACGGACAGATGACCGCGGGAAGTTATATGTACATTGGCCCACAAGGAATTGTGCACGGAACTACAATTACGGTTTTGAATGGTTTCAGAAAAATAAAATTAAATCCGGAAGGGAATTTATTTGTGACGTCTGGATTGGGTGGAATGTCAGGCGCGCAACCAAAAGCAGGAAATATTGCAGGTTGCATTACGGTCTGCGCCGAAGTAAATCCGAAGATTACCAAAATCCGTCATGAACAAGGCTGGATTAATGAAATTGTAACTTCGACTGAAGAATTGGTTCAGCGAGTAAATTCAGCAAAAGCCAATAAAGAAGTAGTTTCGATTGCTTATTTAGGAAATGTGGTTGACGTTTGGGAATGTTTCGATAAAGAAAACATCAAAATTGATTTAGGTTCTGATCAAACTTCACTTCATAATCCTTGGGCTGGAGGTTATTATCCGGTTGGCATTTCCTTTGAAGATGCCAATGAAATGATGGCCAATAATCCGGAATTATTCAAAGAAAAAGTACAGGAATCGTTACGCAGACAAGCAAAAGCGATCAATAGACATACGGCTAAAGGAACTTATTTCTTCGATTACGGAAATGCCTTTTTATTAGAAGCTTCACGTGCAGGTGCTGATGTAATGGCCGAAAACAATATCGATTTCAAATATCCAAGTTATGTTCAGGATATTATGGGTCCTATGTGTTTTGATTACGGTTTTGGTCCTTTTAGATGGGTATGTACTTCAGGAAAACCGGAAGATTTACAAAAAACAGATACTATCGCAAGTCAGATTTTAGAAGAATTAGCGAAAACTAGTCCAGATGAAATTCAGCAACAAATGCAGGATAATATCAAATGGATCAAAGGGGCGCAGGAAAACAAATTGGTTGTGGGTTCTCAGGCCAGAATTCTTTATGCTGATGCAGAAGGAAGAATCAAAATTGCCGAAGCCTTTAACCAGGCGATTGCCAGAGGTGAAATTGGAGCTGTTGTTTTAGGACGTGATCATCATGACGTCTCCGGAACAGATTCTCCTTACAGAGAAACTTCAAATATTTATGACGGATCTCGTTTTACGGCTGATATGGCGATTCAGAATGTGATTGGCGACAGCTTTAGAGGCGCAACCTGGGTATCGATTCATAATGGCGGTGGCGTTGGCTGGGGAGAGGTTATAAACGGTGGATTTGGTATGGTTCTTGATGGTTCTAAAGAAGCTTCAAAACGTTTAGCATCAATGCTTTTTTGGGATGTTAACAACGGAATTTCAAGAAGAAGCTGGGCCCGAAATGACGAAGCAATTTTTGCCATAAAAAGAGCAATGGAAGTTCAGCCTTTACTAAAAGTAACTTTGCCTAACATAGTTGACGAAACGCTATTTTAAAAAGTTATTTATCAGGATTGAGAACAATAAATTTTTATAAATATGAAAACATTCAAATTAGTACCCGTTTTTCTGCTATTAATACTACTAGCCTCTTGCAGCAGTGTAAGTGTTTATTCTGATTACGATAAAAACGTAGATTTTGCGCCTTATAAAACGTATGCTTTCTTTAAGCCCGGAATTGATAAAGTCGAAATTTCTGATTTGGATAAAAGAAGAATTCTACATGCCATTGAAACTGAAATGAAAGCCAAAGGTTTTACCAAAAGCGAAAATCCTGATTTATTAGTAAACATTTTTACTAAATCGAGAGAACAAGTAAGCGTAAACCAATTTAGCGCTGGTTGGGGCTATGGTTGGGGTTGGGGATGGAATCCTTATATGATGTATGGAGGTCAAACTAATGTTTCAACTTCTACAGAAGGCACTTTATTTATCGATTTGATTGACGCTAAAAAGAAAGAAATGATCTGGCAAGGCGAAGGTGTAGCAACCTTAACTAAAAACGTCGATAAAAAAGATGCAAAAGTGGCTGAGATCGTAAACAAAGTTTTAGCACAATATCCGCCGGTTAAAAAATAATTAATACATTTGCGATTCAATTGTCTGAAATGAAAAACTTAAATAACATTATTATCTCTATTAGTATTATTGCTATTCAGCAATAATGGTGAGGTATTGTATAAATAAGTAAACAAAATACAATTTATTAAACCTCCCAAACCGGGAGGTTTTTTATTTAAGAAATAATTTAGCCACAGATTAACAGATTCTCACAAATTAATCTTTTTAATCCTTTAATCTGTGGCTAAAAATAAAAACAAAAAACATGAATCTATTTAACGAAGTACTTGCTGCTAAAAAACAGCTTGAGAATGTAGTTGCTGCTACTCCACTGACACAAAATTTAAACCTTTCAGACGAATTTAAATCGACTATTTTATTAAAAAGAGAAGATTTACAAATTGTCCGGTCGTATAAAATTAGAGGAGCTTACAACAAAATTTCTTCGTTGAATGAAACTGAAAAAGCCGTTGGAATTGTATGTGCCAGCGCGGGAAATCATGCGCAGGGCGTTGCTTATTCCTGTCATCTTTTGCAAATAAAAGGCAAAATTTATATGCCAAAAACGACTCCAAAACAAAAAGTAAAACAAGTGCAATTGTTTGGAAAATCATTTGTTGAAATTGTTTTGACAGGAGATACTTTTGATGATGCCTATGCTTCAGCAACTGCAGATGCCATAAAAAATCATAAAATATTTATTCATCCCTTTGATGATGAAAAAGTGATTGCAGGACAAGGAACTGTTGGATTAGAAATTCTTGAAAGTTACAAAGAACCTATCGATTATGTTTTTGTTCCGATTGGTGGCGGCGGATTAGCTTCTGGTTTATCTGAAGTTTTTAAACATCTAAGTCCGAATACTAAGATCATTGGCGTTGAGCCAAAAGGCGCACCTTCAATGAAAACTTCTATTGCCGAAAATAAAAACACAGCTTTGGCAACTATCGATAAATTTGTTGATGGCGCCGCTGTAAAACAAGTTGGCGACATGACTTTTGAAATCTGCCGAAATAATTTAGAAGACATTATCCTGGTTCCGGAAGGAAAAGTGTGTACCACAATTTTACGTTTGTACAATGAAGAAGCTATGGTCGTGGAACCTGCCGGAGCCTTGACTATTGCCGCCTTGGATTTCTATAAAGATAAAATCAAAGGCAAAACCGTAGTTTGCGTTGTGAGCGGCAGCAACAATGATATTGAAAGAACGGCCGAAATAAAAGAACGCTCTTTACTTTACGAAGGCTTAATGCATTATTTTATGATTCAGTTTCCTCAACGTCCGGGAGCTTTAAAAGAATTTGTAAATAACATTTTAGGCCCTGATGATGACATCACTTATTTTCAGTTTCATAAAAAAAACAACCGCGAAGTGGGATCGGTAGTGGTTGGTTTAGAATTGAAAAACAAAAAAGACATTATGAATATCAAATTGAACATGACCAAAAATGGTTTTGAGTTTCAATATTTAAATGATAATCAGGATTTGTTTACACAATTAATTGGCTAAAAATCCTTTCAGATGACATATATCAGTGAATAGAAAAAGTTATACTGTAATTTTGTATTTCATTTAGATCTAAAAAACATGGCAACTCTTAAAGACATTTCAAACATAGAAGACATAAAATTAATGGTCGATACCTTTTATGATAAGGTTCAAAAGGACGATCTTCTTGGACCGATTTTTAATGATAAACTACAGGGCCGCTGGACTATGCATTTACAAAAAATGTACGGTTTTTGGCAAACTATTTTGTTTGATGTACGCGCTTATTCCGGAACTCCTTTTCCGCCGCACAAACAATTACCTGTAGATAAAACGCATTTTGATCGCTGGGTTTTTCTTTTTAACTCTTCAATCGATGGCCTTTTTGCAGGAACAATTACAGAAGAAGCAAAAATGAGAGCTGCAAATATGGCGTATATGTTCAACCATAAAATTGATTATTTCAGGAATTTAGAGAATCAATAAAAATTAATTTAATTGATATCTCTAATTAACTAAATTTGGCGGCAAACAATTTTAATAAAACATGAAAAAAGCATTACTATCTCTTCTATTTTTTCTCTTTATCATTATTTCATCCAATGCTCAAACTTCTAAAAGCAATTTATACAAAGGTACAATTGATGGAAAAATAGCCGTTACTTTTTTTATTAAGACAGAAGAAAACCCCTGCACAGCCGATTTAATGTACACTGCCATGTATCGCTACGACAAATCCGGCAGTTGGATTCAATTGGACATTACTCAAAATACCAAAAACGAGAATCAGTTTGCATTAGTAGAACATGGCTTTACAGGTCTTATGATTTTGAAAAAAGATGAAACTACTTTTAGTGGTTTATGGATCAGTTCTGACAGTAAAAAACAATTGAAAGTAGAACTGAAAGAAGCCAAAATGACTAAAAAAGAGACGGAATCGTACGAAGCCAAAATGGAAAAAGTTAATTATGAAAATAATGACTGCTAGTAACTGGCATTTCTAAATTCGAAAATATTCTTTTGAAAACGAATCCCCTAGCCCCGATGGGAGGGAAAATCCTTTTGTGCCGGGGTTCGGCACAAAAGATTTGGAAGGACAGCGGGAAATAGCTCCTAAAAACCATAATACTTCTCCAAACAAAATTTCTATTAAAACCTCAATAAAAAACACTTTCGAACAAAAAAATTGTGATGAATAGCAAAAATTAGCGCCTTAAATTCGTAATTTTACATTCTTAATCTACAACGTTTTCGAAATGAATCCAAATATTGAGACAAACCCGTTATTAGAGCGATTGCCGAAACATTTAAAACAATTTATTAAGCCACAGGATTATAGCGATTATACGCCAATTAATCAGGCGGTTTGGCGTTACGTTATGCGCAAAAACGTAGATTATTTATCAAAAGTGGCTCATCATTCTTATTTGGATGGTTTGAAGAAAACGGGAATCGAAGTAGATTCTATTCCGAGTATGTATGGAATGAACCGAATCCTGACTGAAATTGGCTGGGCTGCCGTTGCTGTTGATGGTTTTATTCCGCCAAATGCTTTTATGGAATTCCAGGCTTATAACGTTTTGGTTATTGCCTCCGATATCAGACAATTAGAACATATTGAATATACACCTGCCCCAGACATTATTCATGAAGGTGCCGGCCACGCTCCTATTATTGCGAATCCTGAATATGCAGAATATTTGCGCCGTTTTGGTGAAATTGGCTGTAAAGCGATTTCATCTCACAAAGATTATCAAATGTATGAAGCGATTCGTTTGCTTTCGATTTTGAAGGAAGCCGAAGATACGCCTCAGGAAAAAATTGACGAAGCTGAAAAAGCAGTTGCTGATTTGCAAAACAATATGGGCGAATTATCAGAAATGGCTCAGATTCGTAATTTACATTGGTGGACAGTGGAATATGGTTTAATTGGGACTATTGAAGACCCAAAAATTTATGGCGCCGGATTACTATCTTCTATTGGAGAAAGCGCCTGGTGTATGACGGACAATGTAAAGAAAATCCCTTATGATATTTCGGCCGCGAATCAGAATTTTGATATTACACAGTTGCAACCTCAGCTTTATGTGACGCCAACTTTTTCTTATTTGAGTTTAATTTTAGAGGAATTTGCCAATAAAATGGCATTAAGAACCGGAGGTCTTTCGGGAATTCAAAAACTAATTCATTCGAATGCTTTAGGAACAATTGAATTAAGTACAGGTTTACAAATTTCTGGTGTTTTTACCAATGTTTTGGAAGAAGAAGGAAAACCAGTTTACATTCAGACTACTGGAAAAACAGCTTTATCATACCGTGAAAAAGAATTAGTAGGTCACGGGACGTTGACACATCCACACGGATTCGGTAGTCCGATTGGAAAACTAAAAGGTTTCAATTTAGCGATTGAAGACATGAGTCCAAAGGATTTGCAAGCTTATAGTATTGTAGAAAACGAAACCGTTAAATTAGAATTTGAAGGCAATATTATTGTTGAAGGAGAAATTATTACAGGTTCCAGAAACTTACACGGAGAAATTATTTTAATTAGTTTCAGAAATTGTACCGTAACGCATGGCGAAACGATTTTGTTCCAACCTGATTGGGGAAATTACGATATGGCGATTGGTAAAAAAGTAGTTTCTGCTTTTTCCGGTCCAGCCGATGTGAATAGTTTTGATCTGATTAATATTGTTCCGAGTTCTCAAACGATAAAAGCAAAACATACAGACGAACGCGATGATTTAGAGGTTCTTTATCAGACTGTTCGTTCTATAAGAGAAAATAAAGATTCGAAATCTGAACTACAATCTGTTTTTGAAAAACTAAAAAATAGTCATTCAAACGATTGGTTGCTTTCAGTTGAAATTGCAGAACTTTTGAAAGATTCTAATGAAAAGCAACTTTTGCAAGAGGTGTTGGTTTATCTGGATCAATTGAAAGGAAAACGCCCTGAAGTGGCACATTTAATTTCTGGTGGACTGGATTTGATTTTCGATAAAGAAGCGGTTTAGAATTTTGCCACGAAGGCACTAGGACACAAAGTTTAATTATTCTCACGCAGATTTGGCAGATTGAGCAGATTTCAAATCATTTTAATCTTTTAATCTGTGGCAAAAAAAACTTTGTGTCTTCGCGCCTTCGTGGCAATTATAACTTCAAATCCTGATTAAATTCTTTTTCAGATTCTATCGTTTTGCCGTTGTATTGCAATTTCCAACCCATGGAATTCGTCAAAATCAAAATCTTTGATAATTCACTTATCAATCTGTTTTGGGCGTTTGTTTTTAGGGATGAGTTTTCAATTTTCTTTGCCAGATTCGCTTTTACCGATTTATTGATTTTATTGTAATCCTCTCCTGTAAACGGGTTCATTTGACTTTGCTCAATATCATAAAACTTTATATCGGGATTGATTGTAATTTCTTCTTTCGGAATATTTAAAATCGTAATGGTTTTGTTCTTTTCATCGATGTCGTATTTCATTTTATGCAAATCGTAAGCCACCGTAACATTTGCGTTTACCACCACTAATGCTTTCTTCTCAAAAGAAACCATATTTAAGAAATATTTCTGCTGATTTTTATAGGTAATCACTTCTGAAAAATGCCCTTCGGTGACAACCAATTTGCCGACATTCAGAATTTGCTGTTGAATTAAATTGGTGTTGTATTCAATATCCTTATCATCATCTTTCTTAAATTGGCAAAATTTGAAAGCCAAAATGATTAAGAAAACGACTGAACCTAAAACTAAAATTCTTTTGAGTGTATTTTGCATTACTTTATTTTATTAGACCAATTTACTTCTTTTTTTTTAATAATGTAAATCAAAAGTTCGCCACGAATTCACGAATTTTATTTAATGTAAAATGGAAAAATTAAGATCAAATTTCACAAAATTTAAATTCGTGAATTCGTGGCTAATTTTTATAAATTTTCTAGAAAGGATATCCAATTGCAATATTTAAAATCAGGTTTTCTTTTCGCCATGGGCCACTTCCAAAATCTATGTCTTTGATTACCCATCTTTCGCCATTAGGTAAATAGGGTTTTCTGAGCGGGAAAGCCAAATCGGTTCTTAGAATAAAGAAAGAGACATCGAAACGTAAACCGACTCCGGCACCAACGGCGATTTCTTTCATAAAATCCTTAGAAATTTCTCCTCCTGGCTTATTCGGATCTTTATTCATCAGCCAAATATTTCCTGCATCAATAAATGCGGCACCTTTCACAATACTAAAAAGTTTTGCTCTGTATTCTGTACTGAATTCCAATTTCAAATCTCCTGACTGATCTGGCAGATAATTGTTTTCTGTCTCTGTGTTAAGATAACTTCCTGGCCCGATTGATCGCGCTCTAAAAGCACGAATACTATTGGTTCCTCCAACCACAAATTGTTTCGATGTTGGTAACACATCTGAATTTCCGTACGGGATACCAGCTCCCACAATAATCCTGCTCGCCAATTGACTTTCCTTTCCTAATTTTAAGTAATGTCTGAAGTCTGCTCTAAATTTTGCATATTGACTAAAAGGAACATCAAAAATACTTTTCTGATTACCTTCCTTAACATTTGCTCCGGTGGCTAAGCCTGTAATATTTCCAGCCAAATCTACTTCTCCACTAAAATAAAACGTATTTTTTTTACGCTTCTGCATTGTATTGGTAAACGTATACGTATAAGTCGGTCCAAAAATCAATTGTTTTTCGATTACTTTTCCAAGAGATGGATCTTTATCAATATCATCCAAATATTCCTGTGTTACATTATTCGGACTCACATACGTAATATCCATTATATTAAGTTGATGTTCTTTTCGAACATTCTCTTTCCACATATAACCATAAGAAGCTTTAAACGAGTTTAAGGAATACAATTGCGTTCTGTTTTGATATTCATATCGCACAGTTGCTTTTGTTCTGGGCACATATTCGCTCGAGCCTTCAACATGAAAGAACGGAACAATAAATCTTGGCCAGGTTAAACTGGTTTCGGTTCCCACTTTATAAATGTTCTTGCCATTATTGGTTCCGGAAAGCTGAAAATCTGCTCCGCCAAAGACTGAAACAGTAAGTAATTCGGCTCCTCTGAACAAGTTTCTATTATTCCAGTTGACATTCAGTTCTGTACCGGTATAACTCGCCGAATTGGTTTTCCCCAAAACCTCAACACGAATAAATTTCTTGGGCAGAAGCGTTAAGTAGTAATACGAATCTAAAGTCTTTGGTAAACTGTCTGACGGTTTGAATTCATTTTTTACAAAACTAAAAGTTCCCAGATTCACAAAACGATTCAAGGTTAAATTGTGGTCTTTTCGATTGTACAAATCTCCTTTTTTAAAGTAAATTGTACGGTCAAAAATCCTTGGATTAAAAGTATTCGCTGTATCAATAATCGTAAAATCCTTATACTGAACAACATTTTCTGGTTTGTATTTAATACTATCTTTTGAAATCGCAAAATTTGGATATACAATAATCTTATTGATTTTATACGCTGTAAGTGCTTTTGGCGGTGCATCGGCTTTTATAACCAGTTTGATTTTTACTTCATGATCGCCTTTACTACTGTCGACCTGAGCTAAAATATAATCCGGATTAAAATAAAAATAACCTCTCTCTTTTAACCTTGCGTCTATACGTTCTCTCTCAGATTTTATGACATCCAAATCATATGGTTTTCCAACTTTTAATAAGCTTCTTCGGCTTGATCTTCCAATTATTCTTGACATTGCCAGAGAATCATCAGGAAAAGTCACACTTTTAATGATGTATTGTTTTTTTGGTATAACCGTATATTCTGCAGTTGCTCTTTTATTTTTAGCGGTCGAATCGGCACTGACACGTGTTTTAAAGTAACCGCGGTTTTCAGTAAAACTTCGCAAAACCGATGCATTATAATCTAAATCAACTTTACTGAAAAGTACCGGAGGTTCTCCCACTTTCGTGCGTAGCCAGTATCGAAATCCTTTTTCTTTTTTAGGTTGGCCGGCAATGTTATATATCCATAATTTAGGGCGTAATCCTAAAAATTGTTTGTTAGGTTTAGGACGTAACAAATCTTCCAGTTCTTTTTCCAGTTCTTTTCTATCCTTCTTTTTAATTATAGAATCTTTTACCGTTACAGAACTGCCTGTATACAATAATTCGCCTTCGGGCAGATATTTTGTATTACTGCATCCAAAAACAAAAAATAAGGACAGCGCAATAAAATACCTGATATATTCCGTTCTCCTATTGCTATGTTTTTTGCTCATCTCCTTCTAATTGATTTTCGTCTTTCTCTTTCTCTTCTTTTTCTTTGAGTTTTCTCTTTTCCTTGCGCAGTTTTTCTTCTTTAATCATTTCTTTTTCTGCCACACTTCTATGGAAAAGCTCTCTAAATTTATTGTAACTCATTGTAATAATAAAAGCAACTCCGGTTTCAATAACCTGACCTTCAACTGCAACCTGATATTCGTTTTTTCGATAAGCACGAAGCATATAACGGCCGTCTTTTGTTAATTGATAATCGAGTGCCACGTCGCCAGCAATATTGGTACTTTCTTCATTCGCACGTTCCTGTCCTTCGACTGCAAAACTGCTTCCAACGGTAATTTTCAAACGGTCATCTAAAAGTTTTTTAGAAATTCCAACATTTAAATCCGTTCTGTCTTCTCTGGTTCCTGAAGTATAATCATCTGTAGATTCCAGATCAAATTCTAGCTGAACTCCCGTTATTAATTCACTGGCTAAATCATTTAATTGTTGAGATAGAATTTTGCTCACACTTTGTCTGGCCAATGATTCTGCACTTGTTCCTCCCGCTTCGCTGGCAAACGGATTTTCACCAATAAATCTGTTCAATAATAAAAGAGCAAAAACCTGTTTGTTTAATTCAGCTGGTTCTTGTCGCAATTGTTCTAATTTTTGTTGTGTGGTTTCTACAATCGCCGATGACACATCATAATTTCCGTCTGGCAGGACAATATCAAAAGTAATTTCTGGCTTCATTAGTTCGCCATTCATTTTCAATAAAGTCTGAAACGGTATTTTCTGTTTATAGGTATTCTTAACGGTTTGAGAGTCATTCCCTAACTGGTTTCCAAGTAAATCGATTGGCGCTGCTTCTACCTTGTAAATCGCTGTAATATTTACATTTGCCATTGTTGGCTCGCCATTCCATATAATATAACTTCCTTTCTGAATGTTGAATTTTCTGCGGATCATATTGAAATTCATTTCATACGCACCATCTGAAAATTCATATTTACCTGTTAAAGTTGTTTTTCCTGACGGATCAATTCCGCCTGTCAATTCCGCTTCCCCTTTTAAATTCAGATAATCACCGTTTCCTTTGTCAATTACTAAGGTAAGATCAGCTTCTTTATCTATTGAGATCGCTACATTCACATCCATACCAAGCAATTCTGACTGATCCAGCTTTTCTTTCATCGCAGCCGTTTGTTTCAGATACAAATTATCTTCGTCTACAAACTCAACAATTCCTTCCCGGTCTGCAATTGATGGATCTGACTGTGGCAAAACAACTGAAAATTTAGTTTCGTCCTTGATTTTGATAGTACCGCCAATAACAGGATTATCAAGTGTTCCTTTAATGTTCAGTTTGGTATCTAAAATCAAATCGCCATAAAACAAATCGTTGTCTTTTTCTTTAGAATGAATGGCTCTAAAATCATCTGCAACGACTGTCAATCCAAAATCAAAATTGGTATAATCCGCTGATTTAATGGTTCCGTTAATCGTCAGTTTATTATCATTTTCATCATTAAGAGTGAAACTATCAAAAGTAATTACATCATTTTGAAGCGTGATTTTCTCTTGTTTAGTTTTAAAATACGAATCGAATTTCGTTACCCTAAAACCCGTGTCATTAAAGTTCAACTCTCCATTTACTTTTGGTGCGCTGGCGTTTCCGGTAATTTTGAAATTTCCAGATAAATATCCGCTTCCCTCTTTAATATTATCCATACTGAAACCCTGAATACTTTTAATATTCAATTTATTCAGATCTAAATTGAAATCAAGGTTTCCGTCAGCAATAGCGTATGTTCCCGTTAGATTTACATCGTTATCTTCGCCGGTTAGTGTGACATTAGCGTTCAGTACATTATTGGTTTTATTATCGACTTTAACTGCAATATCACCAACCGGTTCCCCTTTAAAAGCAAAATCATCAATTTTTATGTCTGAAGTAAAAGTTGGTTTTGTCATCACATTTTCGGCAACAGCATTTCCATTGATCAAACCTTGCATTAACAATTTATCTTTTTTGACGATATTCATAATCGTCTCGATTTTGAAATTTACAAAATCAACCTGCAGTGGCGCATTGTCTTGCGTTCCTTGTGACTGAATTTTAAGTTCGTTTCCTGAATTCGCTATAAAGAATTTATTGATATAAAGTCTTTTTCCGCCAAATTCAATAGCGTTTTCAGGATCAATATTCCATTTGTCATAATTCAGCACAAAGTTTTCTGCATCAATTTTGAAGATGTTTTTAGAATCTTCTGCTTTAAAAATGCCGGCAATAAAATACTGTTGTTTGTCTTTTGCATCTTTTACTTCTAATGCATAATCCAGAATATTATTTTCGATTTTTCCTGATAAACTCGTGAACGGAATTTTTAAAGAACCGCTTTCAATTGTGGCTACGGAAATCTGATATTCCAAAGCATTTTCTTTGGCTTCGATATTTATTTTTCCATCTGCGATTGTATTATCAGCATAAACAATTCTCGGAATCGTTCCTTTAATTTCTAAAGAATCAGTTACGTTATTGTATTTTCCTTCGATTTTAAGAGGTTCTAAACCTGTTAATTTTGGAACCAATTTGAAAAGAATCGGATCGTTGTCAACGGTCAATGTGAAAGCCAAACGCTGTTCATCAGATTCTCCATTAACTTTCGGATTTTTTAAATCGATGTATTTCGACAATGATTTTTTTATTGCCGATGCTAAAGTTGTCAATTTGTATTTTCCATCAACTTCCGCTTTCAAAAATTGAGATGAAATTTTAATGTTATTTCTGCTTTCATCTGAAAAAGCAATTACTCTAATGGAATCTAAAACAATTGGTTCTTTGTCCTGCAAAACCTGAATGTTGGAAAGAAACACTTTTCCGTTTAAAAAATCAGGATTACTATTGGCGATATCCGCATCGATATTTCCACGCAGTTTCATTGGTCCGGCATGCAGATGCAGTTTTTCTAAATCGGCTATATCCAGGTTTAATTTTAATTGGATTGCTGGATATTTATCTTTTGTATTTCCGCTAGCAACTAAATCAAAATTCAAATTCGGATCTTTCATTCCTGATTTAACTGCGAATGAACCGTTTTCGATATTTCCTTTTAAAGCTAAATCTCTATAGGTATATTTATTGAAAACAGCTTTCTGAACCAAACCATCAAAATCAGCCTGAGCTGTTTTCGGATCTAAACCTTTGCCTTTTACTTTCGCTTTAAGCGTAATTTTTCCGATCGAATCGTTTTTGATTAATCTGCCTAAATCGAAATCCAATAAATAAACGGTTGCATCGTATTTCTCTCTTTTCTTAACGCGTTGGTCAAATAAAGCATCAATTTTTGCATTTCCGAAACTACTGTTTAAAGCCAGATTCGTTTTGAAATTCTGCACCGAACCTTTGAATTTTCCCTGCAAACTCAGCTGAGAAGGCAATTGAATATTTTTCGGAATTGTTCCGGCCGGCACAAATCCATAAATATCTTTTGAAGTACTCGAAAGTTTCTTAATATCTAAATCGTAATACGCTTTTTGCGCATCTGGCAAACCTTTAATTTTCCCCGAAAGGGAAACTTTTGTGGTGCCGATTCCGCTCATTTCAAACTGCGGAATAGTCAAATCTTTTACTTTTCCGCTTAAACGTGTATTCAAATATAAAATCGCATTTGGATTACTTTTAAAAGGATTTGTTTTTTGTAAATCCGGAGCAAATAATAAAATGTCTTTAAATCCGATTTTTGATTGATTTAAATTCGCATCCAGGCTCAAATTGGCGATATCCTTTTTTAAAGCGTCAAGCGAAGGATACGCTACTTTAATTTTATTCTGAAGAAGGGTTTGCGGTGTTCTTAAATACAAATTCTCCAAAGACGCATTTTTAGGTCCGTAGAAGAAATCGGTTTTTAAAGACTGAATCTGCAATCCGCTTTTATCGTTTACAGCAAGTGATTTTATATTTCCTGAAATAGTATCGTTTCCATAATACAATTTCTCGGCTTTAAAGTTGAATTTATCTAAATCCATATGACTATAATCGATTCCTTTTGAAAGCGGTTTCGATTGCATATCATCAAATTTGAAAGCGATATTTTCTAAATTGACATCAGCCAATTTTACTTTCCAACCGGATTGTTTGATTGAAGTCGTATCTAAACTTGGTGCCTGAATTTGTTTGTCTTTTGCCCCTAAACGTAAATTTCCTTTTAGATTTTTTACTTCGAAAGTATTAAAATCCAAAAACTGATTGTTCATATCAATTTTATTGACTGACAAATCCAGATTACCTAATTTTATTCCGGAATCTAATTTGGAATCTTTATTATCGTACGCAATATCAATTTGTGAAAGGCTAATTTTTCCGAGTTTCAAACTAAAATCTTTTCTTTTCGAAATTGTATCAACTGTTTTTACAGAGACTTCAGCAATCTTCTCTACAACATCCTGATTCAAAACCACTTTTAATCCATTTAAAGCAATATTCGGAATATCAAAATTCATTTTATCCAATTCGAATTCATTGAATTTAGTATCAAAATGTGTCAGTTTTACGCGAACATCATTTTTCGAATAATCATCTTTAAAATTAAATTTGATATTATCGAGATTTACTTTTACAACAGATATTTTGAAAGGCTTGCTATCCGGATCTTTTGACTTTTCCGGTTCTTTTGATTCGAAAGCTTTTATGATATAATCGAAATTGAAAACGCCGTCTTTATTTCTGGAAATGTTAGCTGTGGTATTTTCTAAAGAAACCGAATTGATCTCCAGTTCACTGCTGACCAATTTAAACAAATCGACATCAACAACTAAACGTTTACCTGCAAGTAAAGTATCTTTCTTTTGATCTTCAAAATAAAAACCTTCCAGCACTACATCTTTTGGAAATTTAATAGAAATATGATCTAACCCAACTTTGGTTTTGATCTTTTTATGTAGGTAGGAAATCGCTTTATCCTTAGCGAAATTCTGCACCGAAGGCACCTGAATTAAAATTATGAGAAGCAATAAAAGTACAATTATAGAACCCACGCACCAAAGCAGTATACGTAGTGTTTTTTTAAGAAAATGAATTGTTCTGGTATTCATACGTCAATAAAACACGTTAGATTAAAATTGCGTTATTATAAGGCTGTATTTCTACAGTTTACAAAATTGAAAAATTTAAACTTTAACAATTTACACAATTTCGCTCAAATATTCTAGAATTTTACGGACAAATAATTATTTTCCTACTTTTTATAAATTTACTACGAAGGCGCTAAGGCACAAAGGAATTTGCTTTAAAATGTAATATTAGGGTACTTTTCTCCCAAAGCTTTTATTTTTTGCTGAAGTTTGGCAAGGAATTTTTGATGTTGTTCTGATTCGGGATTGAAGCTTCTGTGACGCAGGCTTTTTTGGATTTCTGAGATTTCCTGCATTAAAGAAATACTTTCTTCGGTCATATAATTTTCACTGAATTTATACCAGATAAAATCAATTGCAACCTGATTGGGGTGCAGCATATCCTCGGTATAAAAACGATAATCGCGAAGTTCGTCCATCATGATTTCGTAGGAAGGAAAATAATTGTGAATTGTAAATTGTGAATTGTAAATTTTTAAAACCTGATGCAAGGCCGTGAACAAATGTGATTTACTTAGTTGGTTTTCTGCAAAACCATCTTTGATGTGGCGTACAGGCGAAATCGTAAAAATGAAGTTTACGTTGGGGTTTATCGTCTGAATTAAATCAATTGTATTTTGGATACTTTTTTGAATAGTATCTGCTGACAACAATTCTTTTGAGAATTGCTTTTGAGGCACTTTATGACAATTAGCCACTATTTCATCACTTTCCAGATTTCTGTAAATCCAGGATGTCCCATACGTGATAATAAGGTGTGTTGCTTCTTTTAAATGCTTATTGGTTTCTGAAATCGCTTTATTTAAAGTTTCGAGTAATTCTTGTCTGTCAGAATTGCTTAGATCTGAATGTACTTCAAAAGAATGCCAGCGTTCGTTATGAAAGAAAACGTCTTTTTCTGTAAACTCTTTTTCGTTAACCGTTCTTTCAATTACTTTTTCAATCGAAACCGGATTAAAAATAATTCCAAACGGATTTGTTTCATTCTGAAATTTAAAATAATCGAATTTCTCCGCCATATTCTCTGCAAAACACGAACCAAACGAAAGCACTTTCGAATTATAATCGATTGGATTATTTGATTTTGATAGTGGAATTTGGGTTCTGAATTGCATGGTCTTTATATTGAAACACGAATTTCACCAATTTTCACCAATAAAAAAACCAAATACAGAAGTATTTGGTTTTAAATTTATTGCAAAAGTTTATTTACTTAATAGGTGTATTCAATTTCATATTCTATTGTTTTACCATCACCTGTAAATGATGTCTGCTTCGTTGGGTAATCCTTATCATTATAAATATAAGTTGTTAAGTACTCTGTCAGCTGCGAAGTTCCTGCAATTGTTTTTATTATATTATTTTTTCCAAACACACCGATTTCATTTAACAACAAATCAAATCCTAAAATATTTTTAAGTGGATTATTCTTAATATCATATTCATAAGTTCTTTTAGCAGTCGAAGAATCGCTTACTTCCTCACTTTTTATTAAATTACCATCTTTATAAGTTAAATTACCTTCGCTACTTTTTACTTCTTTTTTAGTACTAGGATCAACGTAATAATTTACAAAGGAGATTACATTTTGTGAAGTATATGTGTATACTATTTTATCAATAAACTGCCCATCTGGAAATTGAGAACTAAATTCTTCTCTCATAATTCTAGTCTTTAATTTATTATTTTCATAAGTATAAAAAACTTCGGTATCTTTTGTTTCAACACCTTTTGCATCTACATTAAATTTTTCTTGTTTTACAATAACATTTCCATTATAAGTAAAAATTGTTTTTGATCCTTCTGCGATGCTGCTTACTATTTTATTTCCATCATAAGTCAAAGTGCTTTTACTATTTGTACCTAAATAGATTGACGGGTAAGTATAAGAAATGGTTTTAGGCAAGATTGAGGTGTTTTCTGTAGAAGGATTATCATCATTCGAACATGATGTAAAAAGTAAAGTCAAAACACTGCAAAGCAATAAAAGTTTTTTCATTTTAAGTAGGTTATGTATTATAAATTGAACAAATATAAATGAAAATATACATCGTTTTTAAATTTAGGTTTTTAATAACGTAAATCAACTTATCTAACTAAAACTATTGCTTACTTTTGCATCTCCCATAAATTAAAATTCACTTATGAAATTATTATATTCTTATATAATCAAACACAAAATGCTTTTGTTTTTTGCTTTGATTATGGCCTCTATAAACATTTGTTTCAGTTTATCAGACTCAATTATTACCGGTAAATTAATGCAGGATTGCGGTGTAGGATTACACAAATATGCTGGGAATCCAACTGGTTTTATAAAATCTTTATCGTTCTGGCTAGGGCTTTCACTTGGTGCCGCAATGATTTCCAGAATTACCAAAAACTTTCAGGATTATTTTACCAACGTTGTGATCCAGCGAACGGGAGCTCAGATGTATACGGACGGAATCAAGAAATCGCTTGATTTACCTTTTGCAGAATTTGAAGATCAACGAAGCGGGGAAACTTTGAGTAAACTAACCAAAGTACGTTCTGATTCTGAAAAACTAATTACACTTTCAATCTCCTTGATTTTTCAAACTGTAATCGGATTTGTATTTGTAATCGTTTACGTTGCCCGAATCGATTATCGTATTTCGATTATCTTTTTAATAACAGCTCCGATAATTGCTTTGGTAAGTTCTTATTTAGGAAAAAAGATTAAAGTTGTTTCTAAGAAAATCGTGAATCAAACTAATGCATTAGCAGGTTCGACAACAGAGAGTTTACGAAATATCGAGCTTGTAAAAAGTCTTGGATTAACGTATCAGGAAGAAAAGCGTTTAAACTTAAATACCTTTAAAATTCTGCATTTGGAATTGGAGAAAATCCGTTTTATCAGAAGTTTGAGTTTTATTCAGGGAACGACCGTTCACTTTTTAAGAACTTGTGTGGTTTTTACTTTGTATTATTTCTTATTTGGAAATAAAATTATTGTGGGAGATTTATTGACCATGGTCTTTTTTACTTTTTTCATTTTTGGTCCTTTACAGGAATTGGGGAATTTCATTATTGCTTTGAATGAAACCAAAGTTTCGATGGAGAATTTCAAAATATTGTTAAGTGCACCAAAAGAGTTTCGTCCAAAAAATCCAAAACATGTTGGCGCTATTCAGTCTTTGCTTTTTTCTAATGTAAGTTTCCAACATAAAACGGCTAAATTTAAAGCGGTTGAGAACATTAATTTCGACATTAAACAAGGGGAAACCGTTGCTTTTGTCGGACCATCAGGTTCTGGAAAAACGACTTTAGTGAAATTGTTAGTTGGATTATACACGCCGGCTGAAGGTCAGGTTTTATATAACGATATTGACTCTACAGAAATTGATTTATTAGATTTAAGAAAACAATTAGGATTTGTAACTCAGGATGCTCAATTATTCTCCGGAACAATTCGTGAAAATCTATTGTTTGTAAAACCAAACGCAACCGATGAAGAGGTTTACGATGCTTTAAAAAGAGCGAGTTGTGAGAAATTACTAAAACGTGCTGAAGATGGTTTAAACACCACGATCGGAGAAGGCGGAATTAAAGTTTCAGGTGGAGAAAAACAACGTTTATCAATCGCCAGAGCTATTTTAAGAAACCCGAATTTATTGATTTTTGATGAAGCAACTTCTGCATTAGATTCTATTACTGAAGAAGAAATTAATGCTACAATCAGAAATATTTCAGATAAAAACAGAATCACGGTTTTAATTGCGCACCGATTATCAACTGTAATGCATGCTGATAAAATATTTGTACTAGAACAAGGTAAAATCATCGAGCAAGGTAAACACGAAGAACTAATCGTTGAGAGAGGTTTGTATTACGCTATGTGGCGTCAACAGATCGGGGAACGAAAGTAATTTCTAAAGCTTTGTGAAGAAAAAATAATCTCGCAAAGACGCAGAGTCGCAAAGTTTTTTTAAAAGCTTTGCGACTTTGTTATTTAACGCCAACTTTTTAAAAGTTTTTTTTAATCGCGCAAAGACGCAAAGGCGCAAAGTTTTTGGTTATGTACCTTTTTACTAAAGATTATTAACTAATCTTGTAATACCAAATTTAATTAACGGTACATTAAAATTTATCAGCAAACCTAACTTCATTTTTGTAATTTTCAGATACGTCATAGTTTGTTTTGCATGAACTTCTGTTATTTTCTCAATTGATTTAATTTCTAAAATCAATTTATTTTCAATTACTAAATCGGCTCGAAAACCGATATCAAGTTTAATTTCATCCCAAATAACTGGAAGTGTTTTTTGCCTTTCGACAAATAATCCTTTTTTAGTTAATTCGTAATATATAATTGTTTCGTAAACCGATTCTAATAAACCAGGTCCAAGTTTTACATGTATTTTGTAACAGACATCAACTACGATAGCTGCTATTTCATTTTCAGTCATACTTAATAAAATTAAGTATAAACTTACAAAATAATCATAGTAATAAACAAAAAAGTCGCAAAGCATTTAAAACTTTGCGACTCTGCGTCTTTGCGCGAAATAAAAAAAACCTTACTTCACAAACTCAACTGCGTGAGCTAAAGCCTCTGCGATTCCGTCAACATTTTTACCTCCTGCAGTTGCGAAGAAAGGTTGCCCTCCTCCTCCACCCTGGATGTATTTTCCTAATTCGCGAACTACTTGTCCGGCGTTTAAGTTTTTCTCTGCTACTAATTCTTTCGAGATATAGCAAGTTAGCATTGGTTTTCCCTCTTCAGCTGTTGCTAGCACTAAAAATAAATTTTTAGATGAATTTCCTAATTCGTAAGCTAAGTCTTTTGCTCCTTCGGGATTCAAATCAACTTGTTTTGCGAGGAATTGGATTCCGTTGATTTCCTGCAATTCTTTCGCTAAATCATCTTTCATATTTTTAGCCTTATCTTTTAATAAAGCTTCCAATTGTTTTTTCAATTTAGCGTTTTCATCTTGTAATGAAATAACCGCTTTTATAGGATCTTGTGCATTTTTCAATACACCATTAATTTCTTTTAATTTATCCGCCTGACTTGCAAAATATTCTTTTACAGCATCAGCTGTAATTGCTTCGATACGACGAATTCCAGATGCTACCGCACCTTCGCTTACAATTTTGAAATACCAGATATCAGCAGTGTTATTTACGTGAATTCCTCCGCATAATTCCATACTGTCACCAAATTTAATTGCACGAACATTATCTCCGTATTTCTCTCCAAACAATGCCATTGCACCTTCTTCAACTGCTTGTTTAAAAGGAACATTTCTTCTTTCAATCAATGGTAATTGCTCCTGAATTCTCGCATTTACGAAATCTTCAACTTGCTGCAATTCTTCGTCCGTTACTTTTGAGAAATGAGAAAAGTCAAAACGTAAGTTCTTTTGGTTTACCAAAGATCCTTTTTGCTCCACATGCGTTCCTAAAATATGACGCAATGCCTGGTGCATTAAATGCGTAGCAGAGTGATTTGAAGCAGAACTTTTACGAATCGTTTTGTCTACAACAGCTCTGAACGTTTCAGTTAAATTATTCGGTAAATCTTTCGCAAAATGAATGATTACATTATTCTCTTTTTTGGTATCAAAAATATAGATTACATCTCCGTTTGAAGCTTCAAAATATCCTTTGTCCCCAACTTGTCCTCCTCCTTCCGGATAAAAAGGTGTCATGTTGAATACAATTTGGAATACTTCGCCATCTTTAGCACTTTCAACTTTACGGTAACGTGTAATTTTCACCTTCGCTTCCGTGTGATCGTATCCAATGAATTCTTCATCTTCATCATCAATCAAAATTTGCCAGTCTCCCGCTTTCACTTTTGAAGCCGCACGAGAACGCTCTTTTTGTTTTTGTAATTCCGATTCGAAACCAGCTTCATCTAACTGCAATCCTTTTTCCGAAAGAATCAAAGCCGTTAAGTCGATTGGGAAACCATAAGTATCAAATAATTCAAATGCTTTTTTACCAGAAATTGTTGTTTCTGTAGAATTTGAAATGATGTTTTCCAACAAAATCAAACCTTGATCTAATGTTCTTAAAAATGAATTTTCTTCTTCTTTAATTACGTTAGCACAAAGTGATTTTTGTATTCTGATTTCCGGGAAAGGACCTCCCATTTGTGTACTTAAAACCTCAACCAATTTATAAATAAATGGCTCTTTTGTATCCAGGAAAGTAAATCCGTAACGAATTGCACGACGTAGAATTCTACGAATAACATATCCTGCTCCTGTATTAGATGGCAACTGACCGTCAGCAATAGCAAAAGCTACAGCACGAACGTGGTCTGCAATAACACGAATCGCGATATTTACTTTTTCTTCTGCTTCGTTTGAAGCTTTAATTGTATATTTTGATCCTGTAATAGATTCAATTTCTTTGATAAGCGGTGTAAAAACGTCTGTATCATAGTTGGATTGTACGTTTTGTAAAACCATACACAAACGCTCAAATCCCATTCCTGTATCAACGTGCTGTGCAGGTAATTTTTCTAAAGATCCATCTGCTTTACGGTTGAATTCCATGAATACATTGTTCCAGATTTCAACTACGTGCGGGTGATCGTTATTTACTAAATCTTTTCCTGGAGTAACTGCTTTTTCTTCAGCAGAACGAATGTCAACGTGAATTTCAGAACAAGGTCCGCATGGTCCCTGATCTCCCATTTCCCAGAAATTGTCTTTTTTATTTCCTAGTAAAATTCTGTCTTCAGCAATTAAAGTTTTCCAGATATCATAAGCTTCCTGATCAAAAGGAACGTTTTCTTCTTCGCTTCCTTCAAAAACAGTTACATACAAAATGTCTTTATCAATTTTGTACACTTCTGTCAATAATTCCCAAGCCCAATTGATCGCTTCTTTTTTGAAATAATCTCCAAAAGACCAGTTCCCTAACATCTCAAACATAGTGTGATGGTACGTATCAATACCAACCTCTTCAAGGTCATTATGTTTTCCTGAAACACGAAGACATTTTTGCGTATCGGCAATTCTTGGACTTTTTGGAGTTCCGTTTCCTAAAAAATATTCTTTAAACTGGGCCATACCCGAGTTGTTGAACATTAAGGTTGGGTCGTCTTTAAGTACAATAGGAGCTGAAGGAACAATTGTATGTCCTTTGCTCTCAAAAAAATCTAAAAATTGCTTACGTACGTCTTGTGATTTCATATTTTATTAATGTGACAATTTGATAATGTGCCAATTAGATAATTTGATAATGTGGTAATTTGATAATGTGGTGATTAAATAATTTCAAACTAAAATTCATAGCTCAAAACAATAAATTACCTATTTAATACATTATCTAATTATCTAATTAACTCAATTATCTAATTGTTTTTTAAACTTGAAAAAAAGAGGCGAACAACTGAAACATTTACTAAATTTGTTCGACTAACTTATTTTACAAGCTGCAAAAATAGGGTATTTTAAAATATGGCGAAAGTAAAATATTATTACGACTCAGAAAATCTGGCTTATACGAAAATAAAAACCAGAAAAAGGGCGAAAATTGGCTACGCATTGCTGTTTTTATTAGCCTCAGCGCTGTTTGGTTTCCTGGTTTTTGTCCTTTTAATTAATACTCCTTTTTTCGAAACGCCAAAAGATCGTTTACAGGCACGTGAAATTGAAAATTTAAAATTGCAATATGCTATTTTAAATAAAAAAATGGATGAAATTGATGATGTAACGGAAGCGCTTGAAAACAGAGATAATAATATTTACAGGGTTTATTTTAATAAAACAGAAATTCCGGATTCGATTAGAAAAGCAGGATTCAGAGATCCAAAAAGATATAAAGATTTAGAAGGTTACAACAATTCACAATTGGTATTGAATACCACAAAACGAATTGATAAACTTTCAAAAGAATTGGCGATTCAGTCGAAATCACTAGATGAAATTTTGAAATTAGCCAGCGTAAAAGGCAGTTTGTTATTGGCAATTCCTGCGATTCAGCCTGTTCAGAATGAAAATTTAAAACGTATTGCTTCGGGTTTTGGATACCGAATTGATCCTTTCACGAAAGTGCGAAAAATGCACAACGGAATGGATTTTACTGCCAATACCGGTTCTCCAGTTTATGCCACAGGGGATGGCGTTGTGGCAAGAGCTGATAATTCGGCTTCGGGATTTGGGAATCATGTTGTAATCAGGCATGGTTTTGGCTACGAAAGTTTGTACGCGCATTTAAGCAAATACAACTGCAGACCGGGGAAAAAAGTAAAAAGAGGCGATGTCATTGGTTACGTGGGAAGTACAGGAAGATCTGAAGGTCCGCATTGTCATTATGAGGTGCACAAGGACGGAAAAGTCGTGAATCCGCTGAACTTTTATTATGGTAATATTTCGGCTGTAGAATATGTCGCAATTTCACAAATGGCGAATCAGGAAAACCAGTCATTAGATTAATACTTTAAAAAGTGTTATTTTTGGAATAAAATAGAAAATTTAAAAACATGCATATTGAGCTTTCAAAGGATAAAAGATATTACAGCATTGGCGAAGTAGCCAAAGCTTTTAATGTCAATGCATCATTGATACGGTTTTGGGATAGTGAATTTGATATTTTGAAACCTAAAAAGAATGCCAAAGGCAACAGAATGTTTACGCCAGAAGACATTACGAACCTGCAATTGATCTATCATTTGGTTAAAGAAAGAGGTTTTACATTAGAAGGTGCGAAAACACATTTAAAAGAAGGACAAAAGAAAACATTAGATAAATTCGAAATAATACGTAAATTAGAGACCATAAAAACACAATTAAACGAAATTAAGAACGAATTATAGTATATTTATTAAAAATTAGAAAATAAATTTAAAATCAAAACAGATATGAAAAAATGGTTAATCCCCGTAGGAATTATTGTAGTACTAATTGCTATTATTGCTTTTTGGTCAATCGGAATTAAAAACACTGGTTTGCAAAAAAATCAGGCAGTTAATAAAGAATGGGGAAATGTGAGTACAACTTACCAAAGAAGAAATGATCTTATCGGGAATTTAGTTAACACAGTAAAAGGTGCTGCAGATTTTGAAAAATCAACTTTAACAGCTGTAATTGAGGCCAGAGCAAAAGCTACTTCAGTAACAATTGATCCAAGTAATGTAACTCCTGAGCAATTGGCGCAATACAACCAGGCTCAAAGTGGAGTATCTTCATCTTTATCAAGATTATTGGTTTCTGTTGAACAATATCCAACATTAAAAGCAAATGAAAATTTCCTGAAGTTACAGGATGAATTGGCTAGTACAGAAAATCAAATTTTAACGGCTAGAACTCGTTTTAACGAAGCCGTACAAGATTATAATGGTTATGTTCTTGCAATTCCAAACAGCTGGTTCTTAAGCTACAAAGAAAAACCATATTTTGAAGCTGTTGCAGGTGCTGATAAACCAGTTGAAGTAAAATTCTAAATTTAGATTTTTAGATTATTGGACTTCTTAGAATTTAAGATCTATTCCAAAAATCTAACCTCTAATTATTTTAATATCTAAAATAACTCCAATGTCAAAAGTAGAAGATTTTTTATCCAAAGAAGAGGAACAAATAATTGTTGAAGCCATTCGCGTGGCCGAAAAAAATACTTCTGGCGAAATTAGAGTACATATAGAAAAAACAAGTTCTAAAGCTCCTTTTGATAGAGCTTTAGAACTTTTTCATGAATTAAAAATGGATGAAACAAGATTGCAAAATGGTGTTTTATTTTATTTTGCTGTTGAAGATAAAGCCTTTGCTATTTGTGGCGATAAAGGTATAAATGATGCTGTTGCTGATGATTTTTGGGATTGTACTAAAGACGCAATGACAGCACAATTTAAAGCAGGAAACTTTAAGCAAGGTATTGTTGATGGTATTTTAAACGCCGGTGAACAATTAAAAAAATACTTTCCATGGTCTGAAGGAGACACTAATGAATTATCTAACGAAATCTCAAAAGGATAAATGATGAAAAATTCCAACAATAAAATCCCAAATTCCAACGGAATTTTTCAGTTTACTTTTTTGCTTATTGCATTTTTTATCTGCAATAATATTTTTGCCCAATTTACAATTCCGGAGAAACCAAGTTTTCAGACTTCGGTTTACGACTATGCCAACATTTTAAGTTCGACTGAAAAAGCGCAACTAGAAGAAAAACTAGTTCGTTATTCAGATTCCACTACAACTCAGATTGTAATTATTACAATCGAAAGTTTAAAAGGAGAGGACGTGAGTCAACTGGCTACAAAATGGGGACAAACCTGGGGAATTGGAGGAACTGCAAAAGACGATAATGGTGTTGTAATTCTATTGGCTAAAAATGAGAAAAAAATTGCAATTAATCCTGGGTACGGAGTTGAAGATCGTTTAACAGCGGGAATCGGCGGAACCATAATTAGGAATATTATTATTCCAGAATTTAAGGCTGGAAGTTTTTACAATGGCCTGGATAAGGGAACAGATGCTATAATTGATGTTTTTAAAGGAAAATTTAAAGGCGAAAGAAAACAACAAGCAAAAGGAAAAAGTTTTCCAATAATACCTTTCATTGTAATTGTTGTAATTGTATTAATTTTACTGTCTCGAAATAAAAGAGGCGGTGGAGGAAATTCTGGCAACAATGGCGGTGGAGGTCCTAGTCTGATGGATGTAATTCTACTAAGTAGCCTTGGAAGAAGCGGCGGAGGATTTGGAGGTTTCGGCGGAGGATCATCAGGTGGTGGTTTTGGAGGCGGAGGCGGTGGCTTCGGCGGAGGATTTGGCGGAGGCGGATTCTCAGGCGGAGGTTCTAGCGGAGGCTGGTAATTTTTTGTTTCAAGTTTATTTTGTTTCAGGTTTCAAGTTAAAATTCATAATTCACAATTTATAATTCATAATTAAAAATAGATGTTATCACATAAAGCAAAATACGCCCTTAAGGCCTTACTTTATTTAGCAGAACAAGACGAAAATCACATTTCGAGAACGATCGAAATTGCTGATGGCGCTAACATACCTAAAAAGTTTTTAGAACAAATTTTATTGGATCTAAAACGAGGACGTTTTGTGAGTAGTAAGCAAGGAAAATTTGGTGGTTATTATCTGATAAAATCTAAAAACGAGATTACTTTGGCAGAAATTCACCGTTTATTTGATGGTGCAATTGCGCTTTTACCTTGTGCTTCTTTAAACTTTTACGAGCCATGTTCTGATTGCAAAACCGAGTCGGAATGCAGTCTTCGCCACGGTTTACTTCTTATTAGAGATAAAACTCTTAAAGCAATGGAAGGGATTACTATAGCTTCATTAGTAAAGAAATAAAAAAATTTTTCCTAAACTCTATAGGTTTAATAGAATTTGTATATATTTGTCAAAAATAATTAACAAATCATTTACAAATTTTTAACCCATGAAAGTACATTTTAGTAAATCAGGTGTAACAAAAAATCTTTTGCAAAGTAATTATAGACAATTCACAACTGTGAAAAACAATTCATTTATGATGTGCATGTGTTGGTAAAAAAATTTAATTTAAATTCTACTAATTACATATACTTAATATAAAAATGAAAAATCTATACAAAATATCACTTACAAGTATCTTCTTACTATTAGCCTTTACAACTTCTTACGCACAAAACATCGAAGGTGTCGTAACAACAACAGAAAATACTCCATTAGAAGCAGTTAACGTTGTAATCAAAGGAACAACATTCAGTACAAGTACTGATCCAAGCGGAAAATTTTCAATCGATACTAAAGGAAAACTTCCAGTAACTATTTTAGTTCAATACGTAGGATATAAGACGACCGAAATAGAGCTTAATGCAATTCCGGCAACTCCACTGCTTGTAACTTTAAAAGAAGAAAATGAACTTATAGAAGTTGTCGTTTCTTCAAGACGTCGTATCGAAAAGGTTCAGGATGTGCCAATTGCTATCTCTGTAATCACTGGAAAGCAGGCAGAACAAACTGGAGCTTTTAACGTAAATCGTATTAAGGAATTGGTTCCTTCTGTTCAATTATATTCGTCAAATCCAAGAAATACAGGAATTAATATTCGTAGCCTTGGTTCTCCATTCGGACTAACAAATGACGGAATTGATCCTGGTGTTGGTTTCTATGTTGATGGTGTTTATTATGCACGCCCGGCTGCTACAACATTAGATTTTATTGATGTGGAGCAAATCGAAGTATTACGTGGACCACAAGGATCTTTATTCGGTAAAAACACAACTTCAGGAGCATTCAATATCACAACTCGTAAACCAAGCTTTACTACAGGTGCTGATTTTGAAGTAAGCTACGGAAATTATGCATTCTTGCAGGCAAAAGCATCTGTTACTGGTGCATTAGGAAAAAAAGTAGCAGGACGTATCTCATTTTCAGGCACGCAACGTGACGGTTTAATTGATAATGTGGTTACAGGGAGACCAACTAATACACTAAACAATCAAGGAATCAGAGGCCAATTGCTTTGGACTCCGACAGTAAATACCAATATTATATTAGCAGCAGATATTACTACTCAACGTCCTGACGGATATGCTCAGGTTGTTGCTGGTGTTGCTCCTACTAAAAGAGCGGCTTACCGCCAGTTTGATGCCATTATTAAAGATTTAAACTATCAATTACCAAGTTTAAATGCATTTGACCGTAAAATTGATCATGATACGCCATGGCGTTCAGGACAAGACATGGGAGGTATTTCACTTAACATTGACACAAAAATTGGCGGCGGAACACTTACCTCAACAACAGCTTGGCGTTTTTGGAACTGGGATCCATCAAATGACAGAGATTTTACAGGTCTACAGGTATTAGCAAAATCTCAAAATCCAACAAGACAGACCCAAATCACTCAAGAAGTTCGTTATGCAGGTCAGTTGACATCTAAATTAAGTGGTGTTGCTGGTGTCTTCTTTATTGACCAAACTTCTCAAACAGATGGTACTGAAGAATCAGGAAATGCACAATGGAGATTTGCACAAAGTACAACGAGCCCGTTATGGAAAACTCCCGGTCTTTTTGAAGGATACGGAATCAAAACAGATGCGAGAATTAGAGCTTCAAGTGCGGCAGTATTTGGACAATTAGATTGGGCTATTACGGAGCGTTTCCATATTTTACCAGGTTTAAGATATAACTTTGATAAAAAAGATGCACATTATGCCCGTACAACTTACGGAGGTCTTCAAACAAATGATCCGGCATTATTAGCTTTGAAAAAATTAGTTTATTCTGACCAGGCATTTGATTCTAGTACTGATAATACAGACTTTTCCGGAAACTTAACTTTAACTTATAGAGCATCTGACAAAATTAATGCTTATGCTACTTATGCTAAAAGTTATAAGCCAGTTGGTGTAAACGTTGCCGGACTTCCAACAGATGCAAAAGGACAACCTTTACTTGAGCTAGCGGTAATTAAACCGGAAAAAGTAAATCATTACGAAGTTGGAGTTAAGACTTCTCCTTTTAGAAATTCAATATTAAATTTAGCTTTATTTAATACTGAAATTAAAGATTTCCAAACGAACGTTCAGGCAGCTGAATTAGGCGTAAACCGTGGATATTTGGCTAATGCGGATAAAGTACGTGTAAGAGGTGCTGAATTCGATGCTAGTTTTGTAGTAAATCAACATTTGACAATTAATGGAGCCGCAACATATACTGAAGGAACTTATGTTAAGTTTACAAATGCACCGCTTCCGCTAGAAGAAACCGGAGCTCCTGTAGCTTATAAAGATGTTTCTGGGACTGATTTGCCTGGCGCATCAAGATGGGCAGGATCTTTAGGAGGTGAGCTTTCTGACAATGCAAGATTCTTTGGTAATGCTGGTAAAATTTTCGTAGCTATTGATTCTTACGCTCGTTCTGAATTCTCATCAAGCCCTTCTGCTTCAGCATATTTAATAGTTCCTGGTTATGCAATTTTTAATGCTCGTTTAGGTTTCCGTGCTGCTCAGGGATTATCTGTTCACTTCTGGGGACGTAACTTATTAAACAAAGATTACTATGAGCAATTATTGCCTGCAGGAGGAAACACAGGACAATATGCCGGTGTAATTGGAGATCAAAGGACATATGGAGTTACACTGAAATATTCTTTATAAGTAATATCATATTCTAAATACAAAGCGAGGTAAGTTTAACTTACCTCGCTTTTTTAATTTATTCATTCAAAATCCTATTTTTTAGCAAAACAAAATATCTTAACCTGTTAGTCTAAAAGCTTTCAAAGGAAGTTATCTTTTATAATTATGATGATATTTATTGGTCAGACCGCTTGCATTTTGAATTTTTAAAATCTGCAAAATCAACAATCAGTGCGCTGAACCAGATGACTAATCAAATTATAAATCAACCCTAAAGATGACTGAATATTATAATTTCAAAGTTTCAGAATTTGAAATCTCATATGAGCCTTATTGGTACGATAAATCAAATATTTTACTGCATTTTTTTCTGGGTATCATTATTTTGATGGTTGGAATTACAATATCTGTTGAAGCGATTTTTAGGCCCGGAGTATTCTTAGCTGTCCCACTGAGTTGTATTTTGTGCTGCAATAGTACCTACAAACTGCTTGTAAAAAATAAAACGCAATTAATTTTCGATAAACAAAATGATACATTATATGCGCTAACTCCTTTGAGTAAAAGAAAACTTACAGCTTTAAGCAATATAAATGATCTAATCGCCATTTCAGGAAGTAACACTTATTGTTATGCTGTAACCAAAAGAAAAAAAGGGCGCATTAAAAACATTCCTATCACAACATTGCTTATTGATAAAAATCAGAGTAATCCTGAAGTTCGATTTTTAGAAATGGAAATGATTCCGCGAATAGCAGCTTTTTTAAATATTAACACAGCACGTTCTCCTTATTTTAAAGATGATTTACAAGAATAAAGTCCAATATTTCCTGGAAATAAATTTGACATTCTAAATACAACTTTTGAAACAATCACAAAAAAGCATTTTCAACAAATTTTATTCTTCTACGAATACATTTTGATTTGTATATATTCGCATCTTCAATTATATAAATGAAAATTTTTAGAATATTTTTATTTTTAGGTCTTTTAACTCAGCTTGGAATTGCGCAAACAAAACGTAATATCGATCAGCAAACCCTGAGCTGGATTAGATATTATAATATTTTACCTCTGACTCAAAAATGGGCCTTACACTCTGAATTTGATAATCGGAGTTTTATAAACCCCGTTCATGAAAATCTTTTTGTGATCAGGATACAGGGCAGATACAGAGCAAGTAAATTAGTAGATTTAGGAGGTGGATTTGCCTTTTTTAATGTCAATACGCAAGACCCTGATTTTGATTCAGACTTTTCAGTTCCGGAATATCGTGGTCAACAAGATATTACCTTAATTACTGATATTGCTAAAATTACCTTTCATAATCGTTTTCAACTTGAGGAACGTTTTATTCAGAAAGCAACTAAAACAGAATTATTAGAGGACTTTTCTTTTTCTTTCCGTTTTAGATACAGATTACAATCGACTTTTGATCTTTGGAAAAAGGAAAAACGAAGTTTAAAAGGGACTATTTCTGATGAAATTCTACTCAATTTTGGAAAAGATAATATGCGAAATACTTTCGATCAAAACCGACTATATGCTGCACTGCGTTATCATTTCAATCCTAATATCGGTTTAGAATTAGGCTACCTTAAAAGCTTTCAAAGAAGATCTAGTGGTGTTGATTTTTACGATCGGGATATTATTCGTTTTACTGTTTATCATAGAATTGATCGTAAAATGAAAAATTAATTCCAATAAAAAAAATAAATCCCAATAGAGAAGTTCCAAATTCCAAATAAAGAAAGGGACTCGTTTAAAAACTGGTCCCTTTCTTTATCTAATTCCTGCAAAAACAACTTTTTCAGATCTCTACTTTTGGAATTTTTATATTGGAATTTTAAAAAATTCTATTCTTCTCTTTCACGCTCTCCTCCTCTTCTCTTTTGCCCCTTTTCTTTGGCAGAAAAGTTTCCAATTTTATAGGCTAAAGAAAACATCACATATCTTTTTAGAACTGTATTTTCTTCATCGCGAATAGACGTTGCAGAGATTGTTCTGGTAGCACTTTGGTTCTGATTTAGTACATCATATACTTTTACTTTGGCGTAGATTTTTTTATCAAAAAATCCATAAGACAAACTGGTATTCCATAAAAAGAAATCTTTTTTGAAATCGCCTGAAATATTTGAATTATATGTATAGCTAAAATCATTTCCAAAAATCAAATTTGTTGGCCAGTAAGATGTAGTTTGTAAATTAATTCTATGCAGTACATTCGAACTTGCATCTCTGGTGTAATTCTCATATTTTGTTTCATTGTAAGACAAACTATACGATGGCGAAATGGTAAGCAATTCTCCATATTCATACGTCATATAAACTTTCGGACTTATAGCAGTAGATTTTGCATAATACAAAACAGCATTGGTAAATCCTTTATCAAAAGAATAACTGCCATTTAACCCCAAACCATATCTTAAAACATGAGCATCTCTTTTTATAGACTGACTCCAGTTACCCCCAACAGAAACAGTGTAAGTTCCTGATATATTGATATAAGTAGTTGTTCTCTTTCCACTATCATCATAAACAGATGTAGCATAAATATCATTGCTGTAATAATCACCTTTTGCCATAAAACTGTAGCCCGAACGCGTTCTGAAATCAAAATTCCTGAAATTGAAATTTAACGTATTTTTCTCGATTGGATCCAGATTTGGATTTCCAATAATAGAATTTAATGGATTGCTTAAATTCGCAACCGGCATTAAATAATTGGCAGCCGGAAGCGTGCTCGAATAATCGTATTTTAAAGTCAGGTTTTTTGATCGGCTGAATTTATATCGAAACTGGGCTGTTGCAAAAGGCAAAGCATATTTTTTATTTAATTCAGTTTCTTTACCTAAGTATAATGAGTAATTATCAAAATCAACAATAGATGTTTTAGAATCCAGATTCAGTGTGAATTTGTTCTTTTGTAAAGTAATTCCAACCTTCGGACTAAATGAATTTTGACGTGATGTTGTATAAGTTGTTAGTGATTGATTCAAATCTGTATAAGATTGTGTAGCCGCGTCAAAATCAAATGTTTTCTGATCTTTAACTTCATTTTTCCAATCAAAATCAGATCCAAATCTTACTCTTAATGAATCTGTAATCGGTTCCGTATATTCAATATCTGCCGAATACGAATCACTTGAATTATTGTTTTTAGTATTTTGATTTCTTAGATCATCCGGTTTATTATCCTGATAAAAAAGTGTTTCAGATTGATTCAATCCATCAGAAACCGTATTTGAATTATTGTTATCAAAAACAAAACTTAGATTGCGGTTTTTTTTCTTAAATACTTTATTAAAATTGATCGTGTTGGCAAAACTTGTATTGGTACTTTCATTATATGATTTAGCTGTACTTTCGTTCAAGGCATCACCGTTTTCATCCACTGAAGAAGTTGACGAAAAGGAATCACTATTGGATCGTGACTGATTTAATTTTGGAGCCACAACAAGTCTCGTTGTCGGATCTATTTTATATTCTAATTCAAAATTAGCTTTGTTTCCTGTATTTTCATTTCTTGTTTTGGCATCAGATTCGGTAATAATATTTCCGGTTGGCAAGAAACTAAGTTGATTCGCTTTACTCTCATTTTTATTAATCGTATTAGAAAAATTGTAGCTTCCCATGGCTGCTAGCTTTTCGCTCCAATCGTCGGTATAATTAACACCAAACAAATTAGATTGTGTAATGCCTTTTCCATTTCCTGTAGTAGAACCGCTATTTCTATTGCTATTATTTCTGCCCCCTCCCATATTATCAAATACTTCATCCTGGGCAAAACCGGTTGAGTTTATATTATTGGATGATCCTAAAATGCTAATTTTTCGCTTATTATTAAAAAAATTCAAAAGAAGACTACTTTCATATCGATCGTCAGAGCCGTAACCACCTAATATTTTTCCGAAATACCCTTTGTTTTTCTTCTCATCAATAGTCAGGTTAATTGAAGAATAATCTGAAGTAGATTCCTGTTTAGCGAGTTCTTCTTTCTTAGATTTAAAGTCCGAAACCTGAATCTTTTTTATAATATCCGCTGGCAAATTTTTCAAAAGCAATGCGCCATCTTTATCAAAAAATGTTTTACCGTTCACTAAAAACTGCGTTACTTCCCGCCCATTTACCGTTACTTTTCCATCATTGTCAACATCAACACCTGGCAATTGTTTTAATAACGTTTCGACATTAGAATCAGGCCGTACTTTATACGAAGCGGCATTAAACTCCAAAGTGTCCTTTTTTACTGTAATGGGTGGAGCAGCAGTTTTTATCACGACATTATCTAATGCGTTTACATTTTCAAGCACGTATAATTTTCCGAAATCTTTGCTTTCTAAAAGTCCTTTTTGTTCTTCAATAAAAGGCTGGTATCCCATATAATTTATTTTTAGCAAAACAGGCTTATCATACTTTTTGGTATTTATCCTAAAAACACCATTTTTATCCGTTGTAGCATATTCTATTATAGTAGAATCTTTTACAGTCGTAAAATAAACAGTAGCAAGTTCAAGAGGAAGTTGTGTATTAATATCAACCACAGTCCCTTTAAGAATAATATCGTTCTGGGCATTTGCGGCAAAACAAAAAAGAAAAAACAGTAGTAATGAATAAATTCTGGTCATAAAATTGGTTAGTTAGGATAGTAAGACTACAAAAAACACAAAAGGTTTAATTGTAGTTTTTACATTTATTCAAATAGTATGCCAATTAAATGAAAAATATTTTCTAATCATTAGAAATAAGGCATAAAAAAATCCCCGTTTTAGCGGGGATTTTAGTATTATTTCTCTCTAATATAAATATCAATTGGCACTCCTGCGAAGTCCCAGTTTTCTCTAATTTTATTTTCAAGATATCTTTTATATGGTTCCTTAACGTATTGTGGCATGTTAGCAAAAAACACAAACTGAGGCGTTAATGTTGGCAACTGCATACAATATTTAATTTTCACATATTTACCTTTTGTCGCTGGTGGCGGGTAAGCTTCGATTACTTTCAACATGTATTCGTTGAATTTTGAAGTAGCGATTCTTTGTTTTCTGTTTTCGAAAACCTGAACCGTAGCTTCCAATGCTTTCAATAAACGTTGTTTCGTTAAAGCCGAAACGAACAAAATTGGCACATCTGTAAAAGGCATTAATTCTTTTTTGATTTTCTCTTCGTAATCACGTGTAGACATGGTATCTTTTTCAACCAAATCCCATTTGTTTACTAAGATTACAACACCTTTACGGTTTTTCTCAGCCAACCAGAAAATACTCTGATCCTGACCTTCAAATCCACGGGTTGCATCGATAACCAATATACAAATATCTGCATGCTCAATGGCACGAACCGAACGCATTACAGAATAAAATTCTAAATCTTCCTTCACTTTAGCTTTACGACGGATTCCCGCAGTATCAACTAAATTGAATTCAAAACCAAAACGGTCAAATTTGGTATCAATTGCATCACGTGTTGTTCCCGCAATATCCGTTACCATGAAACGTTCTTTACCAATTAAAGCATTGATAAAACTTGATTTTCCAGCATTCGGGCGACCTACAACAGCAAAACGAGGTAAAACAACTTCTTCCTGAACTGGCTCTGGTTTTACTGGGAAAGATTCGATTAAAGCATCTAATAAATCTCCAGTTCCACTTCCGGAAATACTAGCAAATGTGAAATATTCTCCTAAACCAAGATTATAAAACTCAAGCGCGTCTTTCTCACGCATTGCGTTATCTACTTTATTTACAGCCAATAAAACTGGTTTAGTCACTTTACGCAATAAGCGCGCAACAACATCATCCATTGGTGTAATTCCTTCTTCTACATCAACCACAAAAATAATAACATCAGCCTCGTCGATAGCAAGCTCTACTTGTTTACGGATTTCTCCTTCAAATACGTCATCAGATCCGCGAACATATCCGCCGGTATCAATTACAGAAAACTCTTTTCCGTTCCACTCGCTTTTACCATAGTTTCTATCACGGGTAACCCCAGATACTGAATCTACAATAGCTTCTCTTCTTTGTATCAGCCTATTAAAAAGGGTTGATTTCCCTACATTAGGTCTTCCTACTATCGCAACAATGTTATTCATTTGTGTAAATTTTAGATCTTAGATTTTAGATTTTTTGATTTTAGTATCCTATAATCAATCACTTATAAATCCAAAATGCTTTATTTTAATTTTTTGCAAAGGTAGGTAAAAAAGTGGCTAATCTGCCAAGTTTCTACATACCTAAGATTTTTATTATTTTTCCTGTTATTTTGAGGAGTTTTTCAGGAGTTTTTTCAGGAGCTATTTCCCGCTGTTCCTTCCAATCTTTTGTGCCGAACCCCGGCACAAAAGGATTTTCCCTCCCATCGGGGCTAGGGGTTCAAGGTATCAAGAACTTTTTCGTCTCAAATTTCAAAACCTAAAACAATTTACTCGTTCCAATTTCGCATTTCCACCTTGACCCGAGGCTGAAAGCCGAATTGGCGAAGCAAACTTGAAACTTGAAACTTGAAACAAAACAAACCTCTATTGATTATACCCGAATCGTTTCAACATATTCGCGTTGCTTCTCCAGTTTTTATTCACTTTAACAACTAGTTCAATGTGAATTTGTTTTCCGAAGAATTTCTCTAAATCAGCACGAGCATCAGTTCCTACTTTCTTAAGAGCTGCACCTTTATGTCCGATGATAATTCCTTTTTGCGTTTCGCGTTCTACCATAATGATGGAACGGATTCTAATGATTTTTTCATCCTCAAAAAATTCTTCTGTAACGATTTCAACTGCGTACGGAATCTCTTTGCTGTAATTCAACAAGATTTTCTCACGTATTGTTTCGTTTACGAAAAAACGTTCTGGTTTGTCTGTTAATTGATCTTTTGGATAATAGGCAGGAGATTCTGGCAATAGAGAAATAATTCTACTGAAAACTTCAGGTACATTAAAATTCTGCAAAGCCGAAATTGGGAAAATTTCAGCATTTGGCACTTTTGCTGTCCAAAAAGCTACTTGTTCCTCTAATTGTTCCTGATTCGAATTGTCAATTTTATTCAACAATAACAAAACCGGAATTTTAGCATGGATTATTTTATTAAAGAAAGCTTCGTCTTTTAAGTCCTGCTCCCCTATTTCGACCATGTAAACTAAAATATCAGCATCTTCAAAAGCCGATTTTACAAAGTTCATCATCGACTCCTGCATTTCATAAGCCGGTTTGATGATTCCTGGGGTATCTGATAATATAAGTTGAAAATCTTCGCCATTCACGATTCCAAGAATACGGTGACGAGTTGTTTGTGCTTTTGATGTAATGATCGATAATCTTTCTCCAACAAAGGCGTTCATCAATGTTGATTTTCCAACGTTTGGATTCCCGATGATGTTTACAAAACCTGCTTTATGTGACATTTGCATATTATTTATTTTGCAAAGGTAGTCATATCAACTCAATACAGAAAATAAAACATTTTTTAAAGTTTTCGTTGGATTTCTCAAAAAACGACGTATCTTTGCACCCGAAACATCGCGGGATAGAGCAGTAGGCAGCTCGTCGGGCTCATAACCCGAAGGTCACAGGTTCGAGTCCTGTTCCCGCTACTAAGACAAAAAGCTTCAGAGAAATCTGGAGCTTTTTTCGTTTTTATCGATATTCGTCGGGCTCATATCCGCCACGGCGGACACAGGTTCGAGTCCTGTTCCCGCTACTAAGACAAAGCTTCAGAGAAACCTGAAGCTTTTTTGTTTTTATCAATATTCGTCGGGCTCATATCCGCCACGGCGGACACAGGTTCGAGTCTTCGCCGCGGCGAACTACTAAGACAAAGCTTCAGAGAAATCTGGAGCTTTTTTCGTTTTTATCGATATTCGTCGGGCTCATATCCGCCGCGGACACAGGTTCGAGTCCTGTTCCCGCTACAAGACCGGACAAATGAGAAATGACTCATTCTGTTCGGTTTTTTTTATCTCATAAAGCCTTATTAACCATGGAAATACACTCTGCAATAACATTCAATCTTGGGGTTCGATATTCGCTTCCGTCAAAAAATAGTTTTTTAGGACATATCGAACTTATTATATATCGTTTGGTCTCGATATCACCATCTTTATAAAGGCATGACAGGCACCCGGACAACACCCAATTATTTTTATATGAGCAATAAACTTAAAAAAGCAAAAGAATTACTGGAGGATAAAAAAAATACGATAACAGATGTTTGCGATGAACTCAATTTTTCAAACTAATCCTATTTCATTTGTAAGTTTAGGGAATATTTCGGGATATCACCGAATGCATATATTAAAAAATTATAAAGTAGGTGCCAAGAAAATCTTTTTTTAGCTGCACGCCAAGATTGTAATTTTAATTTACTGAAAATATCCTAGACAAGTAATTAAAATAATCAAAATATGAAGTGATATTTAGCAAATTTTTAGTGCTTTTTATTCATACCATCCCTGAAAAGGCTGTTGTTATGGAATTACTATTTAAAATAGGAAACTCCAAAAATAAAAATACACAAAATTATAAAGCCAATATCAAAAAAGGCTGGCACATGCCAGCCTTATAATGAAAACATTCAGAGTAGGGTTTTGTTTTTAAGATTTGTAATAAAAAAACAATTACCTAAAATTATTATTATTTTTATACTTATACGTGAACTCATTTGATTGTTTATCTCCAGGCAAATTGTATTTTATTACGATTTCATAATTTCCGTATCTCATGAATAGGAAATTACTATTTAGAAAACGTTTAGCAATTGACTCAACACGGGTATCACCATTAATATAAGCATTGATAACCTGATTATTTAAGTCAACCCAATCCTGTTTATAAAGCAATGGCATATTGTACTTAAATGGAAAATTCCCTTTTGTCCATGACTGGTTTACATCATTCTCGATACTAGTCATATAATAGGCATTCAGCGGAATTGCTTTTGCCGGAATTATCCCTAATTCGTCTGTATCCCTATGGGTTATCGAATAATTACCGTTTAAAGGATAATCCTTATACAGATAAGGAAAAATATCTGTCCTATAATACTCGTCATTTAATTTAGACTGTGCCATTATGATAGGTTTATTATCACTGTAAGTTACACCCTGCAATTCAGCCAGATCAAATGCTTCCTGGCTTGAAATCGTATTGGTCAAATAAATAACATCTGAATACAGTACTCCAAAATTATAGCTTTGCGTATTTATAGCATTCATTTTAGAATTAAATGTTTTGTACTTACTGGTATTAAACGAATAAGACAAGCGATCAATACTTCCCTCTGCTTTTGATAATGCATCAGCTTGGTTTTCTTTTATCTGTATATCATTTCCTTCATCAGCAATCGTACTTGTCTTCGTAGATGCTGTAGCATTTCTCGACGAAACTTGTTTCAAATTACTCACTATCGAAAAGTTATATTTCTTCTCCTGTTTAATATCTGGTAAATCATAGAAAACTTCATTTGAACTGGTATTATAATTAAAAGCTATAGCTTTTGCATTAGACGCACCATCCTCATTTAACTTGACACTAGTTTCCCAACTAGCATCTTCAAAAAGATAATCCTGACCACGTTTCAACTGAATGTAACCTTTTGGATATTCTTCTTCCAGAAAATATTTCTGGTCGACAACCGGATATGAATATTGTATGTTATTAAGCGGAATATAATTTGGTGCGCCTCCAGTGGTAAACAACCTTTCTTCATATTCTGTTGCTACTTTACCATCTACTTTAACGGGCTGAAAAATGCCATTTACCATCTTTTGAAAGCTAACCTCTACCTGAACTTTAAGTTCTTTCTTTGGAGGCAGAATATCTGTTGAAACAAAATTGACTTTATCTTTCATCGAATTCCACTCAAATTTCCCTGGTATCTCTGTTGCACCATCGAAAACTTTGAATTTTTCCAATATTACTTTATAGGTAACATCTCCTGTGTCTTCAGGAATTACAAAGGCTTCATTTACCTTCATTGAAAAAGCAGCCTGTGGCACAGCAAAAACATCTACATCTGCCGAACCTTGTTTGGGAGTGACGTCTGTTATCAATTTAAGGCCTCCGAGCGGTGATGCGTTTTCAAACTGGCATACTTCACCAATTTCCAATTTAAATCGGAATTTTCCTTTGATAAGCCCTCCGAGAATATTCATATTTCCTCCTACATAACCTCGCATCCAAACCGGATTAGGCAATTTTGCCTGTAATATTACTGCAGCTCCACCGGTAATTATAGGAACTTTAAATTTTAAAAATGATAATTTTACGCGGATTCCTAATTCTCCCTGTAAATAAGCATATGACTGTCCGTTAGCATACCAGCCATTTATCCCTACCTGCTCGCCAGTATTGGAACATCTGGCTTCCTGATAATCTTTCAGCATAATATCAAATCCCATTCCGGCCTGAAAGCGGGCATAGAAAAGTAAGAAGCTCAAATCCCCTGTATCAAAATCCAAATTTGACCCAAAGGCTAATCCTCCTCCATTGGCTAGTGCATTTTCATCACGCATATAATCCAGTTCTTTGGCATCGACGCCTAAAATTTGTGCTACAACAGGCGGTGGCGGTGGACTTGCCGGAAGTAATGTTCCTGCCATAAAATAACTTGTTGTCTTTAAAAACATACCGCCTACCCCAATTTTTACTCCACATCTGTCCTGCGGGGTTCCTATATACATATACCAATCTTTAGGATCTTTATGTAAAACTGCCCAAACAGCTCTTCCGCCCTCACCAGTACCTGTTAAGAAGTTTTTAGGAGTATTAATGTAAGTATCCATTGTGCCGTGCAAAGAATTATTTTGAAAATCAAATTCTATTGCCGATATCATTTTTATCCCTATTTCATCTGATGGAGCCTCCGGAATTGCTTCATTTGCCTTTGGAAGATAGTTACTGACAAAAGATCCTATAAGCTCACCAGCGCTCATATTCAAAAGACTTTTCTTTGCAGTTAAATTAGATTTAACTTTTTCTACTAAAGTACTAATCTCTTTGAGTCCTTTTATTTCGGCCATAACTTTTGCCTTACCGAAAATTGCCAATCTGTTTATCCCTCCTCTTGAGTTAAAAGCTACTTCAAATCCAGCCTCACCATTACAAACTTTCTCAGAACCCGCAAAAAAATAAACTAAGGCTTTAATTCCTAAATTTATTTTTTCATCGGGAGTATAACTCAGCCCCGAAGGAGAAAAATCAGCTATAGCAATATCTTGATTTCTACGCATTTTATAATACGCCCCCCCTCCAAAACCATTGATCATAAATGGTGCAGCAGTAGCAACATGCAATTTTACAGCGGCATCGAAATACCAATATCTAAAAGTAGTTCGCCCAAAAATAGCTTTTGCCTTTACATTAACAACCTCTACAACATCGACCTCTAAATCTGCGTTAAAACCATTTCCATATACGGGATCATTTTCCATTAAGATTAGACCTCCTTTCATTGTCATTCCACCAAACTTACAATTTATGTTTATGGCAGAAACATCCAATCCGTTGTATTTGCTTCTTTGTCTATAACCATCATCATACATTTTACCAAGGATTCCTATTCGCGCCGTAGCCCCAGCTCCGCTATTTTCATCCATCAAATTGATTCCTAAATCAAAATCGATCCGTGAATCATTACCGTTAATGGCTACATTTATATTACCAATAGATACTGGGAAATTGCCAAAGGCAACCGTTCCTTTATATCCCATATTTCGGACCGAGATAATAGGAGATACGGTTTGCAATTGTAGATTTTCAAAAGAAAGCCCTTTAAAATCAACAGTTCGTTTTCCTTCTACCTCTGCATCGTCTGTCGCGGTCTTATTGGTTCCAAAAGAGACCGTTCCGTTTAAATTGGCCTTGGGTAAAAACTTCCCATTCACTAACTTTAATTCAACTGAACTATTAGGCAGCAATAAGGCTTTTGCTTTCCAAATATCAAACGCAATGGAATCTTTGGTAACAACAACCAATTGCTGCTCTTCCATGGAAATAAACCCATTATAAAGTAAACCTGCCCTGTTTGTTTGAGGCGCTTTAGTGACTGTTCCTGGCGTTGTAGTTGTTTTATTTTCTTTCTTTTCTTGTGGTGCTTTACTTATGGGCAAAAGAATCTGACCGCTTAAATTTGCTTTTACAAAAGTATTCGCAGCTATCGTTACATCGATATGATCTAAAGAATAAGCCCATGATTTTTCCTGACTGGTTATCCCTCTATCAAGCGGAAAAACATTATCTGCATAAAAAGTTCCCGAAACACCATATTTATCAATGATAAGGTTTTGCGCCCCTACGTAAAGTCTAGCCTTACTTGCTGCCGTGTCTGTGGTTTGAAATTCTTTTGGCAAACCAACGTCAAAAGTTTGAATATATACCCCTTTCCATGCCTCAGGGCTTGGCACCAAAAGTGCATTTTTAGCATAGTAATCCGGAAATTGCACGGTCGGGTCATTTTTTATATCACTTAAATCCAATACTGCATTGCTTACCAGAAATTGGAAGTTTCCTTCAAAATCTTTTCCGTTTCGTTTGTCTTTCAAAACAAAAGGCTGCAGGCTTACATTAACCAAAATATCATTCCAGCTGCTTGCCGTAAAACTAAACTCTCCTCTGACACGATTGGCAATTGGAACTGTTTTTCCGTTATAATATGTTTTAGAAACAGTAGTTTTTGCTTCATCCACAGTATGAGTTATCTCATCAATTGGTAATATCAAATCTCTTGAAAACTCGACTGCTCCCGAAACTCTCATTTCTTTAAAACCATCACAGTCTATTTTTACATACGTTAGATCACTATTGACATTGCCGGTTGCCATGTCAAAACCGCCGTATAAAGATAATTGCCATTTATTGGCACTAAACGGAATATCAACATTTCCAAGTAAAACTAATTTTGCCTCACCAATGATACCTCCCTGATGGGAAAGTTTCACATTGTCTGCCCCAAAAAACAGCTGCATAGGCTGGCCGTTTTCTCCTTTTTGCGGAATATCAACCCTGCAAAATACAGTCAAAGTGGTATATTCAGGCGAAAAAATAGCCTTTGTTATCCCAATAGAATATTGAACATTGTTTACTGTATTACGGATTCCAACGGGCAATTCCACCAAATCCTGATTCGAAAAATGATCTACCCAGCGATCAGCCGCTTCAATCTTTTCAATCGAGCTGGCAGCTGCACCTACTTCCTTTGGTGGCGCAACATCCTGACCGTAAGAGGAGAAAACCAAAAAAAAGACAAATGATGCCGGCAAATATATTTTGTAAAACTTCTTCATTGTAAATAATCTATATTATAAAAATCGAAATAGGAATCTCAAATTTGTTTGTTAAGTACTTTTTCGCTAAAAACTGTAACCATAATTAAAATTCAACATCAAATCATTATTAGCAGGTTTATTGGTTGCGCTCCTGAACATTGAAATCATTCCCAATTTGAAATTATGTTTTTTCAGCAACGTATAAGAATTATTGAAATTGATCCCGAAAACAGAACTCGAACTTTCAATGCTTTGGGTATTGTTATACAATAGACCAAAATTGGCATTCAATTTTTCTTTTAATAACTTTTTAGAAACACCAACTGAAGCACCAAGTGAAGAATTGTCAAACCGTCCAATTTGGTTGTTGGTGTAATTAAGAGAGCCGTTTAATGCTGTTTTAATTCCGGTAAAATTTACCGAATGTGACAGCATATAATTCTGTACCGTACTTGCCTGGCCTTTTCTTATAATCCCACCCTGCTCATTGGCCTGACCGGCAATGCTATAATTAAGAGTCATGTTTTGGTTTTTCTTTTTTCCAAAAGCATAGGTCATATTAAGATTTGCATTCTGGGATAATTGCCTGTAATCCAATGTATCGGCCGCAACGACATTTGGATTGTTTATCAGCTCAAACTGATCCAGTTTTTTATTGGTATAAGTCGAAAAATTAGAATAGCTTCCTGTAAAATTAATTTGGTCTGTAATTTTATAATTCATATTAATGGAACCAACAACTCTTTTTGTATTTTGCTTTTTTTCCTGTGCCAAATCATCTCGCTGATATCCTAGACTTGCCGAAACATTGATATTATCTTTATAAAAAGGTCTTGAGAAACGAAGTGCAATGTTCTCCAGATCATTATTAAAATAAAGTGCCCCGAGGGTATTATAATTGGGATCGATTCGCTCGTAAGTTAACCCTAACTTGCTTTTTTGGATAGCATAATCAAAATTGACATTTACGGCATTTAAATAACTAGTATTTTCTTTGGCTGAAAAAAGCCTGCCCCTATAACTTCTTCGCGAAGTACCTGATCCACGCGTATCATCTGTTAGGACAGATAAGGCATATTCTACATTGAAGTTTAAATCCTTCACCAAAGAAGTTCCAAAAGTAAAACTGTTTACCCAGTTTTCTTTTGGGGTTACTCCTGTATCTGTATCGACTAAAGAGATAGAATTTTCATTGTCTTTGGCATAAAAACCAATCCAGCCTATTTTATAGCTTTCCTTTTCAAAACCTATTTTTGCTCCGTACCCAAAACGCTCATAAACTGGAACTCCTCCCAAAGCATTGTCCTCATTCACGGCTTTTAATAATTTCCCTCCCATTAAACTAATCTTAAATGGGCTTCTAGGGGTCAATTCCAGATCAACACCCTTAAAAGGAAATCCGCTTAAAGTATAGGGAGAAAAAGTCATACTGACATTTCCTATATAAGCTTTTACCCATTTATACTTGGGCATTATACATAATCTGTTAAAATCGAATGGTGCCGAATATCCCAGATTATTTCCTTGATTGGTCAAACTATACGATATAGGAATATTAAAAGTGAAAGCACTGATATTCAAATTCCCTGAAAGCAAATAACTAAAAGGCTCACGGTAACTATTTTGGTTGGAATTATAAAATATCATATTCGCATTGACACCACCGGTAACTTTAAAGTTCGGTTTATAGAAAGTCTCCAAATCCACATCCTGCGAGTACGCATTTTTACCAATTAAAAACAGTAAAGCAACAAGGAATCTAATCCAACATTTTTTAGTATTCATCTTCATTTCTTGACCTCGTCCTTATTGTTTTTGTACTTTGATATCACATAAAATATAGGAGCTTGTCCCATTTTTTACCATATCCTTAATTTTAATTGCCCCTTTTCTTCCGTCCTGTGTTTTAAACAAAATTATTCTTGGATAGGTAAATCCAAATTGTTGTGCTCCTGCAGCAGTATAACTTATGTTCAATGATTTTATCGGTGCATCATTTAGCATGGAATCAAACTGAGCCTCGGTAAAATTTAACCCGCAATTGCACAGATTCTGAGAATTTACAAAAATGGTACTTTGTGCATTTTTGAGTGTTATAAATCCATAGCTGCTTGCCTGATCGGGCGAAATGAATTTATTGTAACTGAAATTGCCATTTAGTCCCTGAAACACAATATCGATCAAGCCGCTATTCTGGTCGCTGATTTCATTTGCTTTGTAAACCTGTCTTGTTGTTGTCGAATACATTGCACCAATACTGTTATTGTTATGCGCCGAGTTTATTCCCAGTTTTATATTGGTCATAATACGCAAATTAGTATCGGGCTGAACTGTTATAATTGATTTGAAAATCTGGCTAGTTTTATCATTTAAAGCTTCCAAGGTGACCTCATGCGTTCCCACACTGGTGAAAACTACCTTTGGGTTTTCTTCTGTCGATGTTGCTGGATTACCTCCCTCAAAAGTCCATTTATAATTTGTGGCACTAATCGATTTATTGGTAAAATCAATGGTCACCGGTGACTGGAAATCATCATCTTCAAACTTGGGTTCATACGAAAACTGGCTCACTAAATACGTATTAACATTTATAGTTTGAATTTGTATTTCCGATTCAAAACCATTGAAAACGTTCAGCGTTATTTTGTGTTCTCCCGGACTTGTAAAAATGACATTTGGCGGTGCTTTTCCTGTAAAAATTGCTGGTACTCCGCCTTCAAAATCCCATTTAAAAGTGAATCCTTCGCCAATGGTTGTATTGGTCAAAATCACTTCAACCGGAGAATAATTGCTTTTTACTATTTCATGGGTAAACTGAATATCGATGCCGTCTTTAATTACAACTGTTTTACTGATTTCTTTACTCTCTCCATCTGCATTGGTAGCTCTTAGTTTTATGCTATAAGTTCCCTGTTTATCATACAATACCTCTCCAGGATTTTTTAAGTTTGAGGTACTTGGACTGCCTCCTTCAAATGTCCATTCATACGTATCAGCACCGGTTACTTTACTGTCTATTTTGACAATAACAGGCACTGATTCATCCTCATTGACATACGAAGTTGTAAAATCACCTTCTACAGCTATAGAAGTTTCCTGATAACAAGAACTTATCACAAGTAATAAAAGGAAGAGTAAAGTTTTTTTCATTTTTTTTGTATTTTAAACCACTACACTTTTTAAGGTTGCAGTGGTTTTTTTAATTTATTTTTGACAAGTTTTTTTATAATCTTCCAAAACTTTAACCAATCCGTCAAGCGTTTTAAAATCATAATTTTCAAACACGAACGAATCGCATTTTAAATATTCGATGACATTTTTCTTCAATTTATCGTCACTTGATTTGTTGGTATATAATCCTTTTTCTTGATTTGGTATTTTTATAATAAAATCGGATGATACTAAAGGGTCAACCAAAACCAAATACCCATCTTTTTCATATAGAATTTTATAAAAACTAGAAAAATCAAAACTCAAAGAATTCAAACTTCCAGCTGCTGCCATAGTATTACCTATGGTTTTTAATCCCAAATAACATTCTCCTGAATCCAAACAAAAACGTATTCCATTTTTTGACTTAAAGTTTTCTGTTTTTTCACGCCCTTTTTCGTTGGTGTATTTTAATGTTACCGTTTTACCATAAGCGGTAATGTCAGCCATTCCGCTAGACGATTCTGCTTTTATGGATTGAAACTCTGCCGTGATTGGCCCGGTTCTTTTTTCTCCTTTTTCATTAATCACATAACCATTTTGTTCGTAAATGTTCGCTGAATTCTTACGCTCGGTAGTTACTCTTTCGTTTTGCGCCTTATGCTCTTCTGTTCTTATCTGAGTCACGGCGATTTTTCCCTGATGCTGTAAAGCGTAACCATTGCCAATCAGTACACGCAAAATATTCATTGCGGTGATATCTTTGCTCATTTTATAACCAATAGGATTACCGGTATTATCAAAAGCAGCATTAAAAACTTTGTTATCGTATGTAATAAGTTCCTGATTTAGAAATTTATTATATCCTGGATAACTGCCTGATTTTGCAAACCATGTTGCGATTAGATAATTATCCAAATCCAAAATCTCATATTTAAGTTCTCCATTTGTAGAAGGAGAAGTTATTCTGATATAGCCTATAATCCCTTTTGAAAGATCATCTACCTGTGGGCCTGGAATACGATTTACAGCCTCAGCCTGTTTTTCGATCATTACCCTTCTACTGTAAATGGTACCGTTATCATCAATGCTTAATTTAAAACTATCTATATTTTTTTTCTCTCTTTCTAAATCATTTTGAACTCCAAGTAGTTTTGCAGAAACACCTGTTGATTCCCCATTAATAAAATTTTCCAATGTTTCTGTATTTAAACCATCAGCATTTAAATAATTATGCTCAATCAATGCGTTCACAACGTTTTTTTCATGATTAAAAGGATTAAACTTTCCTGCTGTAAATTCAAGTTCATTAAATTTTCCTGAAGTTTCGTTTTTTAGTTCCATTATCGGAACAGCTGGTACTGGCACTATTTGCTTTAGCTGAACCGTGATAGTATAGTTTCTATCTAGATTGGATATTTTGAAAAGTGGCTTTTTACCTTCTATATAGGCAATTGTTTTTTCATCCAGTTTTATTTTCCCTTTATCAATCTTAATTTTTGGGCAAACCCAGTCATATTTATAAGTACAATTAATACGGTTAAAATTTTATTTTTCATACGTTTATTCTTATTTTAATATTATTTTTTACACACTAATTGGACAGCTTTTTAAAAAAAGGCCGTTATCTATTTTACTTTTTTTCCTTCAGACCCCCGCTCCCGCACGAATCCCACGCTGGCGCGAGCGTCTCGCTCGTGCACACAACTAAATCAATTAATATTCTATTTCTAATTAATATAATTGTTATCTATATAATTTCTTACTGAACTATAATTCCATTTACCGTATTGATCAGAAAACCTATTTCGATTGGGTTATAATAAATATGATTAGCTTTTGCAAAAACTTTCAAAACCAATTTTCAATGAATGTATTTTATTTCTCATTTTATATGAATTATATCTCTTTGCGTTCACGAGCGAGACGCTCGCGCGAGCTGGGACTCTCTATTTTTATTTCCTCAAAAACTTCTTTTATCTCTCCAACTAAACTATTCGTCAAAGTATTTAGAAAATAAAACCTTGTTTTTTTCTTTATTTATAAAAATAAAATATCCCAAATTGCTTATATTTAGTCCGTTTACTTGACCTTTTGAATTATTAATTATATCTTTTAATTCGGGAATTTCTTTGTTTTTAATTATATCCAAAAATGTTTTACTTTTAATAGATGTAATCAAATTAAGAATTTCGGGAAAGTCTTTATTGGAATTATCTTCGATGATTGTTGACTCGGTTTTATTTTGCAATTTGTATTTTACAATGGTATAATTTTTTGAATTATACTTGAGAAATAAAGAATGTATTAAATACAAAGTGTCTTTTGTTTGAGGAATAATGCTTGAGAATAGTTTTATATTTTCGTTGTTCTGAATTTTAACTCCCTTATACAGAATGTCTTTTTTATCATATGTTATAAAAACAGCCTTGTCGAACGTAAATGATTGAATAATATTATTTTCTGTTTTTTTGTTTGGATATTTTTTATTTACTTCTTTACCCGCATTATAATTCCAAATTCTTTCGTCAATTAATTGATTTCTTTCCTTTTCATTCAATTTTTCAATATTGTGATACAATAAATCTAAATTAATTGCACCTTGCATCATTGAGTTATTCTTTATTTTTTCCACAATATTATTTTTTGATTTTTCTTTAGAAAGTAATTCAAGAATAATATTATTACTTAAACTGGAAAAAATATAAGTGGTATTAACTTGATTAGGTAAATCGTAAATGTACCACCTATTATTTTTAAAAATTACTGATAGGGATTGTATTAACTGAAAAGGCATTCCTTCAAAAGTGAACGAAAATTTCACAAGTGCCATAGAATCTCCATTATATGAATATTTGAATGTACTTTCTAGCTCTCCATAGTTTAAATCTTTATTACAGCTTTTTATTTTATTGAAATGTTCATCGTCTTTAACACTTGTTTGATTTTTGTTGTAAAAATCACTTTTTACCCAATCTTTGTTACTTGCCGATAAATAAGACTGTATTATTCCTTCAATTTTGGAATAATCAATTTGTTTTTGACTGTCTACAATTTTAATTTTAATTGGAGAAAATGATTCGTAAATACTATTTTGTTTTTGATTGTACTCAAGTACAATTCCATTTCCATCACTTTCTTGTGCAAAACCAATCATTGATATTAATAATATAAGTGTTGTTATTTTTTTCATTTTATTTATGCGTTTGTTTTTGTATTAGTTTTTTTAATGGTATAAAAATGAGATAATAAATAATGGCAATTATTGAATATAAATATAGTAGAGGAGTGATAACGTATTTTAAATTAACATTCCAAATACTTGGTGGTATCCGTCTAAAAAGAACATAATCATTTAGTTTAGAATAATAAACAACATCAAGTGTAATAGTGTCATTTTTAATTATTTGTTTTGGAGGAAAATCATTCCTATAAGATATTTGTTTTTTCTTATGATTAGATTTCAAGTAACCAAAATCAACGGAGTTTTCGTCACTATTCATTGTCGATCCCGTTGAACCCGAAGAAGCTTCTGTGTTATAAACAACCAAAGTGTCTTGTTTAAAGCAATTATCACAATATATGATTGAATAAGCATTTTTGAATGTTTCAAAATCTGAATACAAGTCATATGGAAGATTTAAGATTAGAACAAATCCAATAACGGTGTAATTAAAATACTTCATATTAATCATTTTGAGGTACTACAACTTCTATTTTATATATAAATGTTTTATCAAACTTAAACCCTGATACATATAGGTAAGGATTTGCAGAAAAATCAACAGTTATTCCTTCTTTTATCCACTGTCTGTGAAATTCTTCATTATAATAACCCACCCTATAAATTTCTGCTTTAGCAAGTCATCTAATTCAAATTCAACAAATCCCTTGGTCCAACATGGATAATTCTTCTGTTTTCAATGTTAGAAACCAAATTTATTCATCTAAATATTTAGAAAGTAAAATTTTATTTTTTTCAATTACATCAGCTAGTTTGTTAATATTTATACTACCATCTGAATTTTTTATTAAAGGTTGTAATTTATTGGCTTCTGGAAACTTTAAACTTTTATTATTTACACATAATTCCACAAAAAAATCTAAATTTAGCTTTGATAAAATTCCTAGTAGACTAATATTTTTATAAATTAAATCATTGTCTATAATTTCATAACTAGTTTTAATTATTGTTTTAGAATCATAAAATTTAACAATTGTAAAATCATTATTCAATGTATTTACATCAATTACCTCTTTTACCGAGAGACTATCTTTTACCAAATTTTCAATTGGAATATTATATTTTTCAGAAATCTCTTTTTTGGAAATTTTATTATTTGCTAAGACAATGCCACTTATCATATCATGCAAAGTCCTTTTATAATTATAAGTCTTTTGTAAGACATCTCCTTTTATAATAGTTTCATTAATTTTATCCTCAAAAAATGGCGAATATCCTTTATCTAATAAATCCTGTAGGTTATTTTTAACAGAATTGCTTTTTATATTTTCTAAGAAATTACTACAAAATAATGTAATGTCTATTTCTTTATCTTTTAACACGTTCAAATAATCTATAGTTTTATTAGTATTAGAGTTAATTAAAAACATACCCACATCAAAATTTTCACCCATTTCCTTAATTATTAAATCATTATCAAAACTTTGAAAATAATTGACAGAGTAAACCGATTTTGGAAAAACTTCATTATTGTTGATGTATTTAATAAAAATATCCTTGCTCATACCATAATCAAAAATATATTTTGAATCTAATAGGTAAAAATTGTTGCTTTTATCATAAATTTTCATTTTGTCCAAGTAATCTTCTTTTGAATAAGATTGAGGTACATTGTAGGGTTTGAAAAAATTAATTAAATCTTCTTTCGTATTTATATTAAAAAAATTGCAAAATTTTTGTTCGACAGTATTTATTGGACAACTACATTTTAGGTTTTTATGTAATTCTTTATGAGGGTATTTCTCTATTGTCAGTATCCCTTTTACATTACTAGTAATCATCAATTTTTTTACTTCGAAAATTTCTTGAGAAAAAACAAAGAATTTAGAAAATAGAAAAAAAGCAAAAAATAAGAAAAATTTGTTTTTCATTTCTTTACAATTAAACGGTTAATAAAAATAATCACTATTGAAATAAGAATATACAAACCGCTAATAAACATATTCCTCTCCCATTTTATAAGCTCATTATCATCGACGAGAATTACTTTGTGCGAATGTTTAAATTTTAAAACTTTAATTACAAATGTTTTTTTGTTATTTGAAAATATTACGGGATAAAGATTAAAAAGTTTATCAACGTCTTCGTCAAATTTTGAAAAATATACTCTTTCTTTATCAACAACTCCTTCAATTGTAATACTTTTTCTTCGTGCGGTAGAATCATAAGAGTAATCTTTTATTACCATCTCTTTTGTTGTATAATCCTTAAAAATATAATCAAATATTCTATATCCTTCAAAAGATATATTAAAAACGATTATTATTATTATAGATAAATACCAACATATATTTATAAATACTTTCATTATTTCATATCAAATTTAAATGGTAATTCTACTTTAAGTTCATCCCAAGTATACTTATAATCCAAACTAGGTAATACATTATATCCACCTAACAATACATCTCCTTTTATCCCGACATATGGCTTACCTATACCTGTTGATCCTTCAATTCTTTTAACATTATCAAGGTATTTGATTTCTCCCCATGATGATACTCCTGCATATGGTTCTATTTTAGCTGTTATAGCTTTAACATCAAAACCTACTTCACCTCCTACTCTTAGATCCGCTTGCAAACCAAAAGTCATTACAGTCCCTATTTCGGTAAAAGTATCTTTATCATTTCTCTTTACATATTGCATTTTACCATTTGCAATCACACTCAAAATAGGTTTTAAATATAGTTGCGCGACAGCAACTTTCAAATCAACACCATAGGTAAATCCCTTAAATTCTAAATCAATTGACCCCCCGAAACCACCTTCTCTTTTTATATTATAAAATCTTGAGTTTATATCTTCTTCTAAATATTCTTGCCCTTGAAATGATATATTAAATACTAACTTACCAGTATTATCTAGCTTTCTTAATACTGCCCCAATATTATTCACATAATTACCCAATTCATTTAAAGCATTTTTTACTGCGGGTGAAACAATATCTACTTGGTTATTATAATTTTTAATCCATTTTACACTAACATCTTTGCTTATTCCATTTAGATATCCACCTGTTACTTTAGCATATATGTCTTTATTTTTGTTGATTTTTTGGCTAAAATTATTTTCTCCATTTTTACTTTCAACAAAAGTGTCATTAAACTTCCATTTGATCTTATCTTTAGGAATTTCATCTATAGATAAATTGGGAGTGTATGCAATTTGAAATTGAGTATCCTTATAATCTTTTGAAGTAACATAATATAACGTTTCTCCATTAACCGCATATCTGTTCGTGTTAGAATTATCAATTGCTTTTAAAGAAGTTAATTGAAAGGGCTTAACAACCAAATCAATTTCATTCGACAAATTTGCTTTTTTATCTACATCAGCTGTCGATTTTAAACTATATTTAAACGTATTATCAAAACTAAAATCAAACTCTGCTCCAGTTTTTGATTCAGATTTTTTCAGATAACTATTTCCTCCAACATTTTCTGCCAAAACACCTCGGTCACTTTCATAACTCAATTCATATTTTACATTGGTATCTTTTTCTAATTCACCCATTGTAAAACTATTATAAGCTAATGAGTTTCGATTAAAAGGAATTTGTATTTTCTCTCCTGTGTAATACTTTTTATTTTTATATTCTATAAAATATCCCTTCTTTGATGATTGTGTACTGTCATCCTTATTTTCACTTCCAGAATTATTATCTGTGTTAGAAGATTCTATTGTACTGTTTGATTCCTTTTCAGGATTCTCTTTGTCAATTGGCTCAACATTTACTGCTGAATTGACATCTTCATTTTTATTTACATCCGTTTCTGTGTCTGTAATACTGGATTCGCCAATATTATCAGAATCATTAGTAGTATGAGTTGAATCTGTAGTTGCATCCGTAACAAGGTTAGAATCTGACTGTGGTCCAAAAATATCTTCTATTAATGGATCAATCCCTACCACATTCTTCCATGATGGATCATATGCAGTTTCAACCACTCCACTAAATAATTGGTAATTTGTATTAATTGAAATGTTATCAAACTTTACACTTAATTTTAAATTTTCCAAATACGGAACATCGATAACACCTTTTCCTGAATATATTCCATTGCTCCCAGACAATTCAGTTATTCTAACTGCAAAATCACCTGCGGTAAAGGTCTCACTTTCGATTAAGTTTATGAGCGGATTTTGATTTTGAATATTTATTTTAGGAACAATACCACAATTATACACCGGAACACCATTGCTTTGTGTTGGCATAATAAAAGTGCTGATATTCGAATACGTAAACGACTGAACACCATCAGTTGCAGGATCACAACTGGAACCAACCCTGAACTGATAGGTTACCCCAGGTTCTAAATTGGTAATTAAACTTTGGGTATTCAGACTGTTTGTCGAGAACCATTGGGCATTACGAACATCTTGTTTTTTATACTGGATTTGGTAACGGGTATGATCCGGAATTCCCTGCCAGCTTACTTTGACACTCGTTGGACCTTGGGCTTCGCTCAGTAAAAAAGTCGGAGCGGCACATGAGGCTGTATATTTAAACGAGTATATCTCGCTATACCCATCATTTTTAAAAATGGCGTTCTCTGAAAGTCCTGTAGTCGAAACCGATCTTACACGCCATGCATAACGCATTCCCGGAGTAAGGATGGGCATATTTAAATTATACATTAAGGCAGTCCCAAACAATGTTTCCTCATATAAAACGGAAGACATCTGAAAGGCAAACTGCTGGTCCATTGTTGGATCCATCAGTTGCTTCAATTCAAACTTATATGAAACATTCGTCGCATTTATATTGCGCGGTGTCCAGGTAAAAAGAATATTCGGGAAATTTGTTGCCGCGATCTGTTCGTTTTTCTGAGGTGTATTTAAAAGCGGAGGATCATTGAGCTGCAGGTACATCATGGCACAGCTCTTTTGTGAGATTCTTTGATTGGTCACAAAATCATACATCTCAAAACAGAAATCATACATCCCTTCAGGCAATCCGTTAGCATATTGCAAAGCCGAAATACCTTGCAGGTTCTCTAATCGGAACAATGCCGCAAGATCGGTATTGGTCAGGGTGTGGAATTCGCCGCCATTTATAAAAAGAGGCTGTTGTCCCTGAATATAATCACTGCTTTGTATGTTGAGCCCATTACCTTTTATGGACAATTTCAAACGTACCTGACGCTGCAATATCGAGATATCGGACGGAATAATCATCAGCCGCATTTTGGTATCCATGCTGGTAGCGTAATCCGATAATTTGACGCTGTAAGGCGTATTAAAAACCGGCGTTAATTGCACAGGATATAACTGGGCATAAGCTGAGTTTAATCCAACAACTGCTACTGCGACAAAAAGTATGATATGTTTGAAAAAGTTTTTCATTTTCTAATAGATGATAATTTTTTTAACAAGCGTTTGCTGTTCTGTTTCCAATACCAAAATGTACATTCCGGATTGCAGGGAAGTATTAAAATCGACTTCGTAATTCTTCTTCCCTGAATCTTTTTTCTGTGTGGTAAATTCTCCCGTGGTAGAAAACAGTCTTAAATTAATTGCGCTGTTATTCTCTAAATTAACGATCGCTTTAAAGTTTCCGTTACTTGGATTCGGGGTTACGATAAAATCAATAATAGACTTAGCAGCGTTGACGGCATTTGGCAGGGTGCTTCTTTTTTCTACTGTGATATTTTTATTGTAGGTCGCAAAACATTCGCCTTGCGTTTGTTCCAGACCAATAGTGTAAGTACCAATCTTGTCAAACTTGAGCGTGATGTGTTTTTCTTTTTGCTCAATAATTTTTACACCGTTTGGAATGTTCCACTGTGTGCTTTCGCCAAAAGGTTCGCTGGTATTGACCAAAATAACTTCTTCATCAAGATATGCCTCAGAACTCAACAGGAACTCAGAACTGATTTCTACCTTATTGGTTTTTATCACAATATCATCTTCTCCTACACAGCCTAATCCTGAAGTTACTTTCACATGGTAGGTTCCCGCTTTTGTCAAACTTACTTTTGCCAGGCTTGAAGTAAATCCGTTTGTGGATGTCCAATTGTATTGTGCCTTATCATCTGCAATTGTAACATCCAAATCCAAAACCTGATCGTTGCACAAGGTTCTGTCTTTTCCTAAGTTAACTACAATTGGATTTGGGTTTTTCAGAGTGAATTTTCTTTTAAATACACAACAATCTGGGCAGCTAATTGTTACATCATAATTTCCGGCTGCCACATTATTTAAATCTTTGGTAGTGGCTCCTGTATTCCATAAATAGCTATATGGTAAATTACCTCCGGTAACATTTAATTGTATTGCTCCATCATTACCCTGAAAGCAAGTTGGATTTTTTACTGTTTCAGTAGCCAATATTCCTTTAGGGTCACCCACAAAAATGCTTCCCTGAACCGTACATCCTTTTGCATCGGTTACGACAACAAAATAATTATTGGTTGTAATATTTTCAATTTTAGAGGTTGTTTCACCATTTGTCCACTCGTAGGTATAAGGTGCAGTTCCTCCAGTTACATTTGCTTCTGCCCAGCCGTTTTCTCCACTATTACAACTGGCATTGAGTTTTGTAAAAGTCAAATTCAGTTTCGCTGGTTCGGCCATAAACTGTGTAACATCTGTTTCTTTTATAAGGGCATTGTTTACGTATGTACCCAATTTTATTCCGTTGGCATCTTCAACATTTAAAGCATAAGTTCCATCTGAGATGTTTTCTGCAGTTTCGTCATTATCGTTCCATATGATCCATGAACCGTCTTTCTGTTGTTTCTTCCAGGTATAGAAATACTGCAATCCGTTATTTTTATCTGCAGGCAGTTGGATTCCTCCCTTGACATGAGCAACCAAAATTCCGTCTTGTGATTCATCTCTTTGACTGTCCTGCGGACTCATATCTGTTTCATTTCCAAATTCATTGCTGACATTACAGGAAATAGTACGAACTACCTCAAAAGCAACTTCAAGCGGATCCGGATCATCAAGTGTTACTACAGAATTTGATACTGTACAGCTTGTTTTATTTACTGCCACATTGTAATTGGCGTCATAAACAGTCAGGCTATAGGTTTCCTCACCAAGTCCGTTTAATGAAATGGTATAAATACCATTGCTGAAATTAGCAGCTGTTGTATTTTGCACTATTCCTTTACTGTTTTTCCATTCAAACCAATAAGAGTTGTCTGAAAAAATAGTTCCACCGGTAACTTCCACTACAATTTTTCCATTAGTGGCTTTGTAAAAACTTGGATTAAGGGTCTCAGTATACTTTATGGCAAGTGGTGCCGTTGGTTCTGTAATTGTTACATCAGCCTGCGTGGTACATCCTTTTGCATCAGTAACAAAGACCCAATAATCACCCGCTTTTAAAATGGTATTTTTATCTGTATCTGCATCATTAGACCATTTATAGTCATACGGAGGTGTACCGCCTGTAACATTTGCCGTTGCCCAACCATCATTTCCTCCATTGCAATAAACATCACCATGAGTTATGGTTACAGCCAATTTTGGAGGTTCCTGCATCAATTGTGTTGCATCAATTTCCTGTGTAAGCTGATTGCTGACATAAGTACCCAGTACGATGCCGTTTCTGTCTTTTATATTTAAGGCATAAGTCCCGTGAGAAAGATTAGAAGCTATAGAATCTTTAATCATCGGTAAAGCCATCCAGGATCCATCTGCCTGTTGTTTTTTCCAATAAAAATAATACGGTAAGCCATTGTTTGCAGAAGTTGCCAGTGGAGTTCCTCCGGTAACATGAGCCACTAAAATTCCGTCTTGTGATTCGTCACGCTGCCCATCTATTGGCTTGGTATCTGTATCATTTCCAAATTCGTTACTTGTATTACACGAAATAGAGCGAACGATTTCAAAAACAACTTTCAAAGGATCGGGTTCGCTCAATGTGACTTTTGAATCCAATTTGGAGCAATTGACAATCTGATTGGCCGCTTCACTATAATTTTTATCTTTAATAGTTAAAAAATAATCATCTGCCGGAAGATTGTTGATCGTAATCGTATAGATGCCATTTTTTAATTCAGCTATTGCAGGTTGTAAATCTCCTTTTGAGTTTTTCCATTCATACCCATAGGATTTGTCATCGTTTGACGTTCCTCCTGTTATTTTGGCTATTATTCTTCCGTCAGTGGCCCCTGAAAAAGTAGGGGTAAAAATTTCTTCATACTCAATTGCTACCGGAGATTGAGGTTCGGTTATCTCTATATTTCCTGTGGTAAAACAACCATTTTTATCGGTAACTTCAACAGTATACGTGCCTGCTATTAATTGCGAGATTCTATTTTCGTCAATAATTCCATTACCTGTATTATACCATGTATAGTTATAAGAACCGGCTCCTCCAGTAGTAGTTACAGTCGCCCAGCCATTATTGCCTTGATTACAAGATACATTTCCAGAAGTAAATGACAATTCCAGTTTTGTTGGTTCCGCAATTACTTTCGTTGCCGGAATTGCCGTAAGTAAGTCTGTAGTATTATAAGTTCCCTGTACTATTCCATTAGCATCTTCAACATTTAGGGAATAATTTCCCTGCGAAAGATTTATTACAGTTTCGGTTTTGTATTCTAATAGCTCCTCCCATGAATTCGTAACAGTATTATATTTTGACCATGTAAACTTATATGGCAAACCACTATTTGCTGATTCTGTAAATGGAATACCACCGCTTACTGTCGCAGTTATAATTCCGTCCGATTTCTTGTCTGTAATTCCAAGTGGGTCCAGACTTTTAGTGTTACAGGAAATAGGTTGCGTTTCCTCTAATATAATTTTAATTTTTTCTGGCTGAATTAATATTTGAGATGATTCAATTACAAAGCAGCCTTCTTTGTTAGTAGCAGCATCATAATTTTTATCATGTGCAATAAGTTTGTATTCTCCTGCCGGAATATTCTCTAATGTAATGTTATATGATTTATCTGCTGAGTTATACTGGGGGGTTGTTGGTAAAATTACCCCACTACTATTTTTCCATTCGTACCAATAGGACTGATCATCATTGATAGTTCCACCTGTTATTGAGGCTACTATTTTGCCGTTAAACGCCCCATAAAAAGTGGGATCTTTTTTGAAGGTGTAATTTAAAGTTAGAGGCAATGTTGGCTGTGATATTGTTTTCGTTATGATTTTTTCATTACCACTTTCCATAGCAATACAGCCATTCATATCTTTAACTTTTATACTATACGTTCCAGGCAACAATCCAGTAATAGTATAAGGACTTCCATTAAAAAAAGGAATCCAGGTAGTTCCATTGTCCAATGAATAAAAATCATCAGCATGTCCGTTACGGGTACCTCCCGTTGGCATAATGGTTATGGTACCGTCTTGACCTCCATTACATTGTGCATCTGTAGTACTTAATGTAAAATCTAGAGGCAGAGGAGATGTAATTCTAAAATTCGCATGATGTGTTGACTCCAAGACATATGTGACAATATCTTTATAATAACCAACCAAATCAATCCTGGATTCTCCAACGGGTGCAATACCTGATATTACAAATGCATTATTTGAATCCATTATAACACTACCTCGATAATCTAAAGGAGTATTTGTTTTATATTCTAATGTGGTATAATCTAATTTTTCTTCAGGTAGTAATGCTCTATCAAAAAAAACTTTTAATTGTCCGTCTTTAGAATCAAAACAAGTAGGTTCTAATTGTTGTACTGAAACAATATGCGGGGCAGAAGTATTATAATTTAAAGTAATAGTGGTGCCACTAGTGTTTGCTCTTAATGTTATTTTTTTACCAACTGCTTCAAAAGGCAAAAAATCTCTACATTTTATATTTAACGAATTTATATTTTGGTACTCAGATGGTAAGCTTCTCCATAGGTCAATCCAACGCCAAGTAAGACCAACACGTTTATATTCTTGCTCTCCCTCTATATGATACATCCAGTTAAAATATTTTTCATCTATACCCTCCATTTCTGGAATTATAATGGAACTTGCTGTACCAATAATATTATTATTGGTATCTGGATTAATTAAATTGATTATGGGATATATGTTGATTTGGATATTACCAGACTGATTCAAACTTAAATCAGAAAAATTAAAATATTGGTTGTAATTATCTGTTGTCACAGGAATTGAGGCTTCACTATACTGCACACTTTTACATCCAAAAGTTCCCGAATCTCGTTTTGTAGTTTTTATTTTAAGATCAGTTATTTTTTCATCTTCTTTAAAATATACAATATTCGGATCAAATGATTGTGCTGTTAATCCTTGTCCGCTATTAGGATATGATGCTGTTCCCTGAACTATTGTTTTAGGATTATTATTTATATCTATGGAAGCCACCCATTGCAAACCTCTTGTTATGTCATCTCCACAAGAACTTCCATCTGCTCCTACATATCCGCTAATTTTTAGAGCATAACTTGCATTTCCTGTCAAATTTACCTGTGCATATCCAAATCCTGACACCAATAAAATCATCAATAAGTAAATCTTCTTCATAAGCTTAATAAACAACAGTTAAAACCTCTTCTTTTGCAGGATTACTACTTTTTAAATTTGGAATTAAATGATATTCGTATTCCGTATTTATTTTTAAACTTTTATCGTCTAAGGTAAAAACATCACCATTGAGCTCTCTCCATAATGTTGGTGGTGTTCCCTTAATACTTTTATAAATACTTAGACCTGTTACTTTGCCTTTCTTTTTATCATAATCCCAAGTCAGGGTTATTTTTTTGTTTTCTCTATCAGGCAATCCCTGTAAAAAAGTAATTACCTTAATGGGTGTAAAATCCAAAACCTGAACAGTTATCATCGAATTTTCCAATGACGACCAAAGATTACTTTTGTCTTTGGCCAGAATGGCATACTGGTATATTTTCTTGTTCTCTAGCCTGTCATCTGTAAATTCCTGAATGGTGTCATTTATTTGTTTAATTTCCTCCCATTTTTCTTGTCCTTTTTCTCTTCTTCTCAAGCTATACCCTACTACATCTTCACTATAACTCCGAATCCATTTTAAATGGATTTTACCATCTTTATTATCATAATCTTTAAAAATTGGTGCTGCTGGTGGGATTTTATCCGGTTTATCCAATACCAAAACATCAGAAGGGTCTGAAATATTAAATCGCATATCTTCAGCAGCAATTCTATAATAGACTTTACTATTTGTCATTTTCAAACTCACACTGTCTGTATATTCATTGCCCACATAAGATTTATGATAAATATCTACGAATTCTTCATCCAGATTATTAGCTTTCAAAATTCTATATCCTCGTAAATCTTTTTCCTGATTTGGTTTCCATTTTAACATAACCGTTCCAAGACTATCAATTACACCTTCTAATCCTATTGGTTTTACGGGAGGAATTGAATCCACAGGCTGAACGAGCATACTTTGCGAAGTCAGTCGCTGATTGTTTTTTCCCACAACAGAAATGGTAAAATAATTGGATGGAAATAAATTTTCTTTATAATTGAGCTTTCTCTCTGATGGTGGAATAATTTTAGAAACCACTTTATATGGCCCTTTATCGTTATCTGCTAAGTTGATTTCGTATCCCTGAATAAATTCTTCTGATGCTACAGGATAGTCCCATTCCAAATTCACTTCATTTGAATTAACAATATTATAATCCACAAGCCTTGCTGGGGTAACGACAGCAGCCACTCCTCTTGCACTAATAGGCTTTGTCAGTTCTCCTTTTTCGCTGAATGCGGTTATACCGTATAATCGATATTGATATATCTTATCATTTACGCTAAGCGTATCAACGTAATACATGCTTTTAGAAGGATGATCTTCTTTATCATTTAAATTCACCAAAGGTGTATTTAAAATTGGTTTATAATTGACTCCATCCGAAGATTTCTCTACCATGAATGATGTATAAATTCTTTTGAAGGTTTCGTAATCCCATGAAAGCATTACTTTCTTATCATCAGGAATTACAATAAAATCAGTTGGAGCCGGCAAAATACTATAGTCTTTTAAACCAATCACATAAGATGATTCTTTAACCTTCGGACTTTCAAAAACACTTACCTGATAAGCATATACTTCATTTTTCTTGACATTGGTATCTACAAATCCCCAACCTGCCTTTACTGCAGCATCAAAATTCATATCCGCTGCATATAAGGCAAACGTATAACGCTGATTCAGTTCGTCTGCCATATTTACTATCTTGGACAACTCCCCTTCTTTAGCCCCGGTTACCTCAAAACTTTCTCCATAAATAGACTGGGCTATAATAGCCGCATTATTATCTTTTTGTACCAAGTCAAGCCAGGAATCTAAAGGTTCCGGGATTAGTGATTTTGGAGTAAGTAGTGTTTTTTCAGGTTTAGGTAAAATATTTCCGTCTCGCAATACGGTAGTTCTGGTAATTATAAATCCTTTTTTATTGGCTTTTTGCCATTCAGCAGGAGAGTCAATTGCCCAGCGAATCAAAATTTTGTCTTTTTGAGCTCTGGCATTCACCATAACCGTAGCCTGCTTGTTTTGGGAAAATCCTAATGAGATCCACAATAGAAGTAAAAAAATAAGTAAAGTTTTTGCCATTATACACTTGTTTCCATTTAAAAAACAAATACTCCATTTGACATGGAGTATTTGTTTTTTCTTTTACTATTTTATATCTTAATAAGTGTATTGTGCAGTTTCACTTGATGTTGATGTACCGTTAGGGAAAGTCTCAACTTTTTCTGTAGGATAATTGTTTACATCATACTTGTATACCAAAGTTATTACAGATGTATTAGCAGTAGTACCCGAACCAGAACTACGAGTTTCTTTAATAACATTGTTTATAGATGAATTAGTCTTTAATAATAAACTATAACCAGTAATATTTTTAAATGGACTATTTTTGGTATCGTATTCATATACTTTTACAAAATCAGAACCATAATATGAATTTTCATCTTTTATCAAATTACCATCTTTAAATGTTAATTTTCCTATTCTCCCATATTCTTCTTCAACTGATGTTGCAACATTAATCCTAAATTCCTCATAAGAAACAGTTCCATCTGTATTATGGACATATTTAGTTTTATAATGATACTTATCACCGATTTCTTTTTCGACAAAACTCGTCACCTTTCCACTAGTATAAGAATATTCAGTAGTACCACCAAGTTCACCTTTCTCATCAATATCCTCCACTTTGGTGATTACATTTCCTGTATAAGTATATTTTGTAACTGAACCATCTTCTTCAGTAATGCTAACAATTTTATTTCCATTGTATACAATGGTTTCAACAGAAGAATCTCCATTGCTATTAATAAAAGTTACTTTTTTAGGAAGAATTGATGAAGCTGCATCAGACGAATTATTATCATCATTTGAACATGAAGTTAATGCAATTAAAGTCGCACTAAATAAGCATAGTAATTTTTTCATTGGTTTTGATTTTTAAAATGAACCAACAAAGCAACTCATATTAATAATAAAAAACCTCCCAAAAAAGTCATAAAAACACGACGATAAGGCTTTTTTACACAAGCCTTCAATCTCTTTTACAAAACACGAAACACAAATATCTAAAAACCAAATTATTACAAATGATTAAGAACTGTGTTTAATTTATCTGTTTACTCATAAATTAAATACATTATAATATTATTAACTAGATCAAACCTTATCCCATTTATGCGAGAATAACATACTTTGATCTGTTTTTATATATTAACTAAGAATGTTTTCTTTTAAATTAATTAATACATTCTTACGAATCCGTAATAAACGCTCTAAATCTTGCGCAAAAAAGTTCGACATTTGTTCGGGCGGGGCTACTAAAACAAAGCTTCAGAGAAATCTGGAGCTTTTTTGTTTTTATCAATATTCGTCGGGTTTATATCAGCCGCGACAGACACATGTTCAAGTCTTCGCCGCGGAGAACTACTAAGACAAAGCTTCAGAGAAATCTGGAGCTTTTTTTGTTCTCCAAATATTCCTTTTACTATTTCTACAGTCATTACGCTCACGAGTGAGTAGCTGGACTAACAGCAAGGTTTTTCGTTTCTCTATGTAAATCCATTTTCTCTTTACTCCCTTTTTTATTTCCCTATTTTCCCTTTTAGTTTTTAATTCACCTGTTTTTATTTATGCTAAATTTCAGGATTTTAAACATAAAATCTGAGGCCAATAAAAATATTCAAAAAAAATGCTTTTTTTCAGGTAACAATTAAACTAGTACTGTATCAAAAGATAAACCTTAAAAATTAAATCTTATGAAAACGAAATCTATTTTAATTATTGCATTTATCCTCCTCGTCTCAAAATCTGTTTTTTCTCAAACTGCTTTCCAGGTAGAGGTAAAAGGAAAAGGAGCTCCTGTCTTGTTATTCCCTGGTTTTGGCTGCACAGGAGAAGTATGGAATGAAACAGTGGCTGAAATTTCTAAAAATTACGAATGCCACATTTTTACTTTTGCCGGATTTGGGAATGTTCCTCCAATTGAAGAACCTTGGTTATCTGCTATAAATGAACAGGTCATTTCTTATGTAAAAACCAAAAAATTAAAAAATGCGATATTAATTGGTCATAGTCTGGGGGGAACTTTAAGTTTGTGGCTAGCAGCTGAAGAAACTGATTTATTCAAAAAATTAATTCTGGTTGATGCTTTACCAGCAAGCGCGGCTTTAATGATTCCTAATTACAAAGGCGAAGCTATTCCATATGATAATCCGCAGAGTAAAATGATGCTGGCTATGGATCAAAATGCTTTTAATGCAATGAATTCACAAATGACTTCTTACATGTGCCTGAACAAAGAAAAACAAAAAACTATCAATGATTGGATGAATATTGCCGATAGGAAAACCTATGTTTATGGTTATATCGATATGCTTAATTTAGACTTGCGAAAAGAAATCTCCAAAATTAAAATTCCAGTAGTAATTTTAGCTGCAACAAATCCCGATCTTAATACCGTACAAAACACATATAAAGTCCAGTATGAAAATCTGCCATCAGCTAAAATTTATTATGCATCAAAATCAGCGCATTTTGTAATGTATGATCAGCCGGAATGGTTTATAGAAAAAGTAAAATCAGAATTACAATAAGGTGGCTAAAAAAGAACAATTCAACGAGATATACTTGAAGCATTACAGTAAAGTGTTTCGTTTGTGCAAAGGTTATTTTTGCGGAGATACTGCATTGGCCTCTGATGCGACTCAGGAAATCTTCATAAAAATCTGGGAGAAATTAGACACCTTCCGCAACGATTCGAGTATCAGCACTTGGATTTACAGGATTACAGTAAACACGTGCCTTCTTTATTTAAGAAAATCATCTTCAAGAAAAGAGATTACGACCGATATCCTGCCTCAGAATATTTCAGAAACCTATTCGAGCGAAAAAGATGATCAACTTCGACAAATGTATCAATGCATACAAAAGCTTGAAGAAACAAACAAAATGATAATCCTGATGACTTTAGACGGCGTTGAATATCAAGAAATATCAGAAGTAATAGGAGTAACCGAAGAAACACTTCGTGTTAGAATCCACCGAATCAAAAAAAGTTTAACTCAATGTGTACAAAATGAAAACATTTGAAGAATTACAAAATATATGGGATCATCAGGAAGAATGTGATACAAGACCAACAGCCACCGAAATTATTAAAAAAGCAGAGGCACATACTAAAAAAATTAAGCGTAGTCATTTTTGGACCAAGATAATTTTAAGTCTGACCTCATTAATACTCATCTATTATTATATTTGGATAGGCGCTTATAGACAGACACTGCTTAGTTTTGGACTATGCATCATGATTACAATGCTTCTTTTACGTATAGCCTTAGAATGGATCAGCTTGAAAAAACTAGAGTGCTTAAAGACCGATGTTAACTTAATTGAATATAGTACACTGGCTCATAAGTTTTATAATTGGAGAAAAAAAATACATTACATTTTTACGCCTGTCATTTACCTAACTTATACCGTTGGCTTTACATTGCTTCTACCTGCTTTTAAAGACAATTTCTCAAAAGGTTTTTATCTTTACATCCTTTCAAGCGGGTATGCTTTTTTATTAATCTTTGGATTGTTTATGATGAGAATAATAAAAAAAGAAATAAAGCTTTTAAATTTCTTAAAAAACATCTCTTAAAAGAAAAAAAGATGTCTGGCAGATATTTAGTATTTAGAAATTACAGTCTTTAAACTGATTCTGAAAAAGGTTACATTTATCCAAATGTGGTTTAAGCGATTTTATAAGAATTTTCAACAAACGGGCTAGATATTAATGATAGCCTAATAAAACAAAAAAGCTTCAGAGAAACCTGAAGCTTTTTTGTTTTTATCAATATTCGTCGGGCATAAATCAGCCGCCGCGGAAACAGGTTCGAATCCCGTTCAGTTTTTATTAGAAATAAAAAAGAACTGCAGAATATAATCTTTCCAGATTTTCTTTTTTTTAATCAACTACTCCATACTTGTTATTAAGCTCAGCAGGAAGTAATCCCTGATCACCCTGACCAAAAGAGTCGTATTTTGCCAGAATAAGTATTTTGCCCAATCCGTCTACCTTACCATATTTTCCCTCTCTTTCAAATTCATAATATTCAATTTTGGCATTTTCCTGTGAAAACATTACTGTAGTAATCAGACTCAATAAAAGTGTAGCTACTGTTTTTCATAACTCAGGTTTACATCTAAGTTTATTTTTTTAATACTCTATTAATCATTACAACGTTCTGGTTACTACAACTGGTTTGGGATTAAATGAAGCTCAATTACCAAATTTGTCAAATTCCCGAAGACTTTCGGCATTGCGAAGCTTTTATGAGAACACTTCACATAGTGCGAATGCCGTTGTTATTTATTCATCTCTCTTTCAATTTCTTTAATAAGTTCAATCGCTTTTGGTTTTACATTTTTGTCATAAACCCTTATGTTATTTTTACCAATTATGACAAGAAATTCTATTGTCTTTTTAAATTTTGGGTCTGAATATAGTTTTACTTCTGATTTATCTGCATTATCTATCATTTTATCAAAACACTTGAACAGATAATCATTATAAACTTTATCAACTTCGTTAATTGATGGTACCCATAGTTGGTAATAAGTTAAGATTTTCTGTTTTAATTTTTCGTCTTCAATGTAGCCAATTTTGCCACTGGACTTAAAACCTTCAAAATTTCCAACATTCATTATTTGCCCATGTGAATAAACCGGAAGATGAACTATATCATTAGACTTATAAATACTGTCAAGTTGGAGAGGTGTTAGTGCTAAAATTTGTTCATAACCTATATTTGCCTTTTGATATTGTTTCTTTTCACTATCAAGCTTTTTTATGTCATCCTTTAAATCATTCTTTAAATTACTAAGAAACACAGATACTTCTTCTTGCTGATGTCTATGCTCGCTCCAGCTGTGTAGTGATATTGAAAGTGTTACTGCAAAAACAATTATGCATATTTCTACAATAATTTCTTTCACTTTCTCTCCCAATGTGTGTTCTGAATTTTTCACGGTTTTGTAAATTTTTTCTGAATGTTTCGTTATTTCTTCTTGCATATTTTAGTCTTGTAATTTTAACTCTGCCGTTTGGTAACAGTTTATTTTAGTACGCTATTTACTTCAACAACTTCAAAGTCGTCATTATTTTGTAACAGGTGTTTCAATATGGGAATATGTCCTTGTCCAAATATTAGTATAACATATTTGTCGTTTGCATCTATTTGAGTAACTACATTAGCATAAATCGCCAAATTTCTCAAATACCACTCAGAAACTGCTTCCGCACCAATATAATTCTCTCCTGCTCCAACTTTTACCATATATTTTAAATATAATGATAAATTTTTCTCCAAAAGTTCTTTTGTATTTAGATATTTTAGTATTCCGGTTATTGAATTTCGTTTTACGACACCATCTATTTCTGCCATAAAGTTTTTCGCTGTAGTACCTAATTCATTTAATAGATACAACTGATTTTTTTCTTTAGCCGTTGCAGCTAGTAAACTGTCTTGTTTCATTAGATACAAAACATCAACACAATTAATCTGTTTTAAATTTAATTTTTTAGCTAATCTAAAACCAATTTGCTCTCGTTCAGAAACGGTTAATTTATAATTGTTTTCTAAATACGAGTTATACAAACTATCCATTTGCTTTTGTTGCTTAAATGGTTTTTCTATCATCACTTTATCAGCATTTGTTCGTTTTAAAGTTTCGGTCAATTCTTCCAATTCCTGCTGTCTTTTAGGAGCTAAAAAATCATCTGTTTTTAATTCATGCGCATCTAAATGAGGCGTTTCAAAGTGAATGGTGCCGATTAATAAGATTTTAGTTGTATGTTTAGACGCTTGTCCAAAACTTGTACTTACTACTAAAAGCGTAATTAAAAATGTAGAAATTGTTTTAATGAAGGTCATTTTTTTAGTTTATTTTTTATTATTGTCGTCTTCCAAATTACCACCAAGCTTATTTATTTGTGTGAACAAAATCAGACTTAGGAAAAAAGTAACATTTTCACAGCTTTTCACAAGAAAAACTTCATGGACAGGGTTTTCCATCCACAGAAATTAATTTTATCATGATTAGTGTATTGAAGTTATTAGCAAACGTAAATAAAGATTTTGATTATTTTTTACGGGTTTCCATACGGCGCACATTTTTGTACACGATCTATCCCCTACGTTCGGAAGTTTTCTCCCCCAACCCTTTGCGATCCCGAAAGTCTTCGGAAATGGTTTTTGACCATTTTAAACAAAAAATAAAGTTTTTATGTAAGAACTACCAGAAGACTTTATCAGGTCTTGAATTTCTAAGAAATAAAAAAATACGCAAATCACTTCCGTATTTTGTCGTAATTCACAGTTCAGAAAAAACGATCAGGAAGAATATTCTCTCAAATAATAAATTTCAATAAAATTTTAAAATTTTATTGAAAGTCATCATTTTTAAATAAAAAATTTACTAATCTCTTTTACTACGCAAACAATCAATTATTAATCAAACATATACATTTCCCTAAAACTAATTTGTTTACCATTGATTATTTCGAAATAGGATATTCTCAGAATAATTAAAAACAAAATCATCAAAAAAATTTTTGTGTATTATAAAATAAATTGCATTTTTGCACCCGCATTAGAACAGCAGGCCCGTTCGTCTATCGGTTAGGACGCATGGTTTTCATCCATGTAAGAGCGGTTCGATTCCGCTACGGGCTACTATTAAAAAAGCTTCAGAGAAATCTGAAGCTTTTTTATTTACCACCATCTTCTACTCGACTTTATCGTCTTATAATCTGATTGCTAATTTCTACAATATACTCTTTGATTAGTACCAAATAAAGATTTTAGTAAAGTAAACTACTATCCAATCATCCCTCAAGAAATAGACGATAAGGAAAGACATTTGAAGATTTATTTTTTAGAGATTTCAAGAAACTATGACATAAATACTCCCATTCTGAAAGGGATAAATGTTTTTTTTCTTCCGGATTGGCTTTAATATGAATGTCAACTGTCCGGCTAAATCCAGACTTAACTGATATTTCTTTTCGGGTCCCTTTTTCTATTTTAATATCAGTAATATAATTTTTAAAATGATTAAAGCCGAAGGCCTTTATATCGGCAAAAGTTACTATTCGGCCTCTTGTTAATAATGCGTTGCGATAAGCCAAAATACGATCTTTATTATTTTGTTTATTTAAACCTCCAACCGTATTTGTCATTAACGTAACTGTTTGGCTTATAAAAAACAAATCATCTTTAGATTCTAAAATGGTTCCTGCCTTAATATCATTTCCTTCTTCTGCACAAGTTGACCAATAACTTATTGTAAACGTTTTACCAACAGTTCCATCATTTTTAGGCTTTATCATTAAATACGGGTCGTTATTTTTAGAAAAGCTGTTTTCTTTTGCCTGTTGGTGAATAGAAGATAAAAGTTGATTAATTTGGTTCAAAGAGCTATTCATAAAATCTTTTCCCAGACCAGAAAATGCTGAACTTTCATCCTTTAACAAATCAAGTACATTTTGAAGAACTTCGGAAGCGCTTCTCGAATCAAATCTTGAAACTCCTCCCGTTCTTAATACAGCATTCCCTTCTTCGATAACTTCTCCTTTATATTCTTTTATTTCATAATGGTCATCTAAACAATCACGTACTGTATCTATATCCAGATAAATATCATTATGTGTATCAAGAGAAACATACGATAAAAAAGTACCAAATGTTTTACCTGTGGAATGATGTTTTTTATTAATTACCGGAAAACAGTTTGCCGTAAATGACATATTATCTATTATTTGAGGAACAAGTGATTCTGGAAAAATCATTTTTATCCAAATAACTTTGTTGTCATTATTTTTATTTATTTCTTTAAAATGGTCATATTCGGAACTATATTCAGTTATTTCTTTATGTTTTAATATGCCGTTTAATGTATAAAAACTATCAAAATAAAACTCATTAACCTCTTGCATTATTTCACTTAGCTGCGTATAATTGCGATTAATGATATTTTCTACATTCAGATTATTAATTGGTGTATTATATCCTTCTTCAACTTTAATCTCAATGTTATCATAAAAACATTTCATTTGTTTTAAGTAGTAATGAAAAATTTCTTTTTGATGTGTATTTTTAATATCAATGTACAGCATAAGATCGCCTATTTCAATAACATTGTCCTTGAGTTCGATTCCTAAAACGATTTGACCAGAAGGTAATGTAAAATTGTAATCACGAACGGCATCTTTATAAAAAAGATTTGAAATTTCATATAGATTTCTGTCATAGGCAATATACTTAACCTCACAAGATGATAATTTAACCTCTAAAGTCGGCGACAGAACAATCTCCTTTGTAATTGGAAGTAGGGGATTGTAAATATTATGAATCCTTTTATTTACCTTCATTTGATTATTCAAAGAAACTTTCAGATTATTTTCAACTGGTAAAGCATGCAAAATTCCCATTGAAGGTTTCGCACCAGATACTACTTCTGGAAACATTATTTCCAAAACTCTTTCAACAATACGGGTTTTAGAATCTTCCAATTCATGTGCAACCTTTTCCAATTCATATGATAATGCATTCAGCATCATAGCTATTATTGGATCAAACGAGTTTTCAATTTCTACATCAGAAAATCCCCATGCTCTAGCTGCTCTTTTTAATACTCTGTCTTTAATTCGTTCTTGTCTCATGATTTATTTTTTGAGTTTCAATTACTTGATCTTTTTATTAAAAAATCACTTTCCTTATTGTACAAATAAATCTTATTTGCGTGTAAGTTTTTTTTGGAAAATTCTCCACAAGAATCAGGTTTCCTACATATTTTTTTCGACTCATATCCTTTTCTTTTAAAAAGTATTATAATAGCTGAGTGAGTTTTTATTTTCACTGAAAAATGTCCCGCCCTATCCGTCTTCTTAACCTCATCATTAATCTTTATATAAACATTTTTAAGAGGTTTTTCTGTATCATAATCATAGACATGACCCTGAAAATTATTGTTCGAACAACTGTAAGACAGTAAAATCATTAAAATGAATTTGATTTTCATTTTGGCGTAAAATTTAATCTAATTCGATCCAATTGTTAAAGAATTTTGCATCGCCAAAAGTCAATTCTTTGGCTACTAATTCCATTGTTATTTTCATTGGTACTTCTGTTGTACTTGTAAATTGTTCGTCGTAACTTATGCAATATGCTTTTCCAAATGTTAATTCTTTCATTTTGCTTAAAGCATCTCTTCTGTAAAAAACGACTTTACCATCTTTAGTTAAATCTCCACTTAACATCCATGTCAAAAAAAGACTATTCTGGGTCGCTTCAATTATCATTTTAACAATGCCACCCTTTGCGTTTCCTGTTGGTTTACTTGCTGTATCAATCTCCTGTTTAAAACTGATATTAAATTCAAGAACATTATATTCTTCTCCGTCAACATGTAATTTTGATAAAAAACTCATTTTATTTTTTTTAGATTATTAAAAAGTATATTTAGAAATAGTAATTCTGCAGTAATGAAATCCTTCCTAAAAAACAAAAAGGAAGCCCGTTAATGGACTTCCTTTGCGAATTTCAAATTTAATAAAAGCCCTAAGTATTATACCCAAGCATTATCAAACTCACCTCCACCCATCGAAATCTTACGAGCAGAAATCATAAAAGTCTCCGTTAACGGATTATCACTATTATGATCAAAGTTTTCCTTGTATTTAACCATGTAAGCTTCTGTAAATTTGATGTTGGTGCTTCATACAAGGGCGAAATCGAGGACCGCCTCAAAAACTGCATTCAGGAACTCAAACAATTTCCGAAAGCAATTCTTATTATTGAAGAAATCCATACTTTATTAAATAAAAATGGAATCGATTCTGGCGTATCAAATGTGCTCAAAGGAGAATTAGTAAAGGGATTAAATATTATTGCAACTTCTAGTATTGAAGAATATACCAAGCAAATTGAAAAAAATTACGGGCTTTCAGGTATGTTTGAAATTGTAAAATTGGAAGAATCCGATGATGTAACTTTATTCCGAATGATTCGCGAATCGATTAAAACCTATCAGGAACATCATGGGATAAAGATTGACGACGAAACGATTTCAGAATCAATTCGATTATCACGGAGATATTTAAAAGAAAAAAGCCTTCCTGAATCTGCTATTAATTTGATTGATCATACCATGTCTGTTTTAAAAACTTCGGGAGAGACTTTCTTAAAGGAAAAACAATTTCTTTTAAATAAATTACTGCTTTTAAAGCAAAATGAACTAAATTTATCTGAACAACAATTAATTAAAGAAGGTAATTGGTTTTTGACTGATTTAATTAATAAAACAACATTTTTGCTGGTTTTAGAAGAACAAGAAGAAAGTATTTTTAAAACTTCTGAATCATTATTTCATCATATTGAAAACCTAATTAGTACAATTGAAGAAAAAGCACTTGATAAACGCATTCATATCGAAGCTTTTGATTTGTCACTTGTTATTGCTCAGAAAACAGGTATACCAGTTGGAAAATTAAAAGAAGAAGAGAAGCAAAAGCTAAACAATATTGAAGAAGCCTTAAGTCAGAGAGTCGTTGGTCAGGATCATTGCATTGCAACGATTGCAGGTTCGATTCTAGAATCAAGATCAGGATTAAGCAAAGCTGGACAACCTAGTGCATCGTTCTTTTTTCTAGGACCTACTGGAACTGGAAAAACAGAATTAGCCAAAAGTTTAGCAGAATTTCTCTTTCAGGATGAAAATGCCATTATCCGCTTTGATATGTCTGAATTTAAGGAAGAACATTCGGCCTCACTCCTCCTTGGTTCCCCACCAGGCTATGTTGGATATGAACAGGGAGGACTGCTCGTCAATAAAATTCGCCAAAAGCCATACTCTATTGTATTATTCGACGAAATTGAAAAAGCGCATCCGTCAGTTTTTGATGTATTCCTTCAAATTATGGATGAAGGAAAATTGCACGACCGATTAGGAAAAGAAGGAGATTTCTCAAATGCCATAATTCTTTTTACTTCTAATATTGGTGCGGATCATATTGTGGAAACATTTAATAAAGGTCGAATTCCAAGTTCAACATCTTTAATGGAAATCATGATGAATTATTTCAGACCAGAATTTTTAGGGCGTCTGACTGAGATTGTACCTTTTGCGCCTATCAGTAAGGAAAATGCTTTAAAAATATTTGAGATCCATCTTAAAAATGAATTTACAGACTTGCTTAAAAACATTCATATAGAAGTTGATATTCCAATGGAAGTCAAACTCTATCTTGCTGAAAACGGTTATAATGCAAAATATGGGGCAAGACCTATAAAAAGTATTATTCGAAGTCATTTGAGAAGACCTTTAGCAAAGAAAATAATTTCAGGTGAAATTAAAGATGGTGATCACATGTTTGTTACTATTGAAAATAAAGAAATAAAATGGGCAAAGAAAGAAGTTCTTCTTCAAGCTGAAAATAATTCAGGAAATTAATTTTAATTCAATATTTAGAGAAATCATTGCAAGGAACTTGTAAAGCATAAAAAAGACTGTTCGATTGAACAGTCTTTTACATTTTTTTATAACATTATAAAAAGTTTACACTCTAAACAAAGCATATTTATTATAGTTGTACAAAACCTGATCATAAGGCACAAAAAGCGATTTGATTTTCTCTGAAGAAGCATTGAATGTGATTCCGTTATGTTTTCTGAACAAATAGATTTCTTTCAAACAATTCGACAAACTTTGGTGTATTTCTGATGTAAAAGTTGGTAATTGTTTATCTCCTACCAATAAATCTATTTGATAATTAGAACTGCTTTTAGACAAGTTATTTCCAATAATTCTTATTGTAAAAGTGGTCGCTTTCCCGTGTTGTTCACCCTGATACTGTACTACCATAATTTTTTAGTATTAAAAGTTATATTTTTTATTATTTGAATATTTAAATTGACGAATTAAAGTTATGAAAAAAAATAAACCAGTATAACATAGAATCAATTAATTTATTTTTTTAGAGCATCTGCATTATTGTTAAAGCACAAAAAAAACCGTAATGACTTACGGTTTTCAGCAATTAACTAAATATATTTAATCAACTTGTTTAACGAGAGTAATTTTCATTCATAAGCACGATTAATTTTGGGTAACAATGGTAGTTTCTTTTTCAGTATTAACTTCTAATAAAAATGGGGTTCCATCCTCATCAAACATAGTCATATTAAGCGGATCTAATAAGGCCAGATTTTTCGAAACAGTTCCTTTGAATTTATTATAAGAAAGATTCATTTCAGATAAATTATGTAATTTTTCAAGTCCTTTCGGAATTTCGCCTTCAAAGCTATTATCAAACAAACTTAAGTTTTGCAACGCATGAAAATTTATTATTTCAGTGCTTAAGGTTCCTGATAACTTATTACTGTTTAAAAGTAAAACTTTCAACGTCGAAATTTTATAAATCGAACCGGGCAAATCGCCTTCAATTTCATTATTAAATAAAGAAAGTACTTCGAGTTCTTTTAATTTTCCAATCTCTGCCGGCAATTTTCCATGCAGATTATTTTTATGCAAATCGATAGCTACTAAATTTATCAAATCAAAGAATTCAGCAGGTAATTCTCCTACCAAATTATTATCATCTAAATAGAGTCCGATTACTTTTCCATTTTCAGCCTCAACACCGTACCAGGTTGACACAGACAAAGATAAATCCCATTTAATTTTCCAATTTGCTCCGTTGGTAGCATGGTAAAATTTAATTAAGGCATCTTTTTCTTTATCTGAGACGGTATCGGCATAAATATTCAATGAAAAAATAAAAGCTAAAAAAAATAAGGTTAAGCTTTTCATAACAAGATTTGGGATTTTGTTTTCGGGCTAAAATTATACATTTTATAGATATAAAGCAGTAAATGTCGATAAAGTGTTAATAAGTAAATATTTAGTACTATTTATACTACTTAATAAAATTAACCAACTAAATTGTTTTTTGATTAAATTTGAATAACTAATCTAAAGACCTCATATTATGGAAATTAACTTTATTGCATTGCTACTTGCTGGAATTGTCACATTGGTTACCGGTTTTATTTGGTATAATCCCAAAGTCTTCGGAACCATCTGGATGAAAGAAAATAATCTAACTGAAGAAGATCTTAAGACCGGAAATATGCTTAAAATCTTCGGATTTACTTATATTTTCTCTTTAATGATCACCGTAATTTTGATGGGATTAACCATTCATCAATCAGGAGCAGTGGGTATGGTAGGCGGACCACCAATGTTAGAAAGTGCAAAACCTTCATTTGCCGCTTTTATGGCAGATTACGGAACCGCTTATAGAACTTTCAAACACGGAGCACTTCATGGTTTCATGTCAGGATTATTTTTTGCGTTTCCAATAATTGGCATTAATGGTTTATTCGAAAGAAAATCATGGAAATATATTTTTGTTCATGCAGGATACTGGATGTTAACCCTTACTTTGATGGGAGGAATTATCTGCGCATTTGCATAAATTTACAAATACAAAACCCGTCTGAAATTGAATATCAAACGGGTTTTTCTTAATAATAACTTAAACCAGATCAGTTATTATAAATATTATCTAATTTTGAAAAAATTAGCTCGCACTTTTGACTACAACTTATTCTTTCGAAATATACAATAGCGCATCATTACTGCCTCTGGAATGGAATTCGCTTACTTCTGACAACATTTTTCTTACTAGAGAATATCTCACGGTTCTTGAAAATTCGTGTCCGGTAAATATGATTTGCCATTTCATAGGAATTTTTGAAGAAAAGAAACTTGTTGGAATTGCCATCACCCAATTTTTGTTTGCAGAAAAACTAGAGTCTTTTGGTGATCGAGATCAGTGTCTAAAAACTTCGGTTCGTAATTTTGCCTTTAAAAACTTCGCTTCCCATGTTTTATTTGTTGGTAATAATATGCTAACAGGTCAGAATGCTTTTGCTTTTGATGAAAACATCATACAATCAAAAGCAATTAAAACGCTTCATAAAGCAATTAATCAGCTTAAAAAAGAATTGAAAGCGAAAGGTAAAAAAGTGCACATTACTAGCATAAAAGATTTTACTGAATCAGAAATTAAGCCATTACAAGCTGAGTTCAAAAACAATTATACGTTTTCGACACAGCCCAATATGATTTTTGAAATCAATGAAAATTGGAAAATAGAACAAGATTATATTAATGCCTTATCTAAGAAATATCGCGATCAATACAAGCGTGCCCGCAAAAAAGCAGATGGAATTATAAAACAGAAAATGTCCTTAACTGATATTTTGAAATATGAAGATATTATTTATGATTTGTATTTTCATGTTGCAAAAAACGCCCCTTTTAATACCTTTTTTTTAGCTCGAAATCATTTTAGCTTTTTTAAAGAAATCATGAAAGATGATTTTTTACTGTATGGCTATTTTTTAGATGGAAAACTAATTGGTTTTAACACCTTAATAAAAAATGGAACTATAATGGATACCTATTTCCTGGGTTATGATGAAAGTATTCAGCGCGAGAAAATGTTATATTTAAACATGCTTTACGACATGATTGCTTATTCTATCAATCAGGGATTCAAAGAAATTGTATTTGCCAGAACTGCACTTGAAATCAAAAGTTCTGTTGGTGCAAAACCGCTAAAAATGTATGGGTTAATTACGCACAGCAATACCCTAATCAATCACAATATTGCCCGATTTTTTAATTATCTGGAACCCAAAACAGATTGGCAGGAACGTAATCCGTTTAAAGAGTAACCTTGCCAAAGTTTAGAACTTTGACAAAGGTTTTTTTTAAGGAATAGCTATTTTCATCTGCTTGTGCAGAATATGAATTTCCAAATCAGTTTGTGCACCGCAATATTCTCCGTCAATTTGAAAATTCACAGGATAATCTGTTTTTATCGTAGCCTTATCTGTCGAAATAATTACAATATCATCTGAATCAATTGGCATATTGCCGGTTATAATTTTTCCAAGTAATAATATGTCAAGGCTCTTTAAAATTATCAATTCAAACTTACCGTCGTTCATAGCACCGTTGGGATTGATAGTGACACCCGTACCATATTTTTGTGAATTGGCAATTACAACTATTCTTGCAGTATGTTCTTCTGTTTTTTTATTTGCAGTAATCGTTGCAACAAAAGGTTCATTGGAATCTGCCAGAGTAGTATAGGCTTGCAGAGCATACCCCCAAAAACCTCGCACATCACTCTCTTCATAATTCTTAACCAAGTCGGCATTGATACCAATATCGCTTAAATGAATACTTTTTTTGCCGTTTATGCAAATCATATCCATTTCTATATAATGATTTAAAAATGCGATTTTTAAATTCTCTTCAATAGTTTGGGGTAAATTTAAATCTACCGAAAGCCCATTTGCTGAGCCGGCTGGCAATATTCCGATAATAATATCATGTTCTTCGACAGCTTCTGCAACCATTTTTATAGTTCCATCACCTCCGGCAACAATAATTCGTTCGGGTAAATATTGATTGTATAGCGACTGTATTTCTTTTTGATCACTCTTCCCAGTCGTTTCATAAACTTCCAGATCAAAATGATTTGTACTTGCAAACTCCTCAACAGCCTCGATTAAATCGGATTTATCGAGATCTCCGGATATAGGGTTTACAACAAATATGATATTCTTTTTCAAAATTTTATTTTTAAAGTCAATTAAAATAATTAATTTACAACATATATAAATATACGTAATTAATGAAACCAATACTACAATTATATCGCGGTTATGCCAATGAACAAGAATTAATTGTAATGGGGCATGTATTTAAGAGAACGTACGAATATGATTTTCAGAAGAAAAATTTTAAAAATGCTACTTCTATTATCAATCAATTTAGAATAAAAACCATTCAGAATTTTGATGTTTATCTTAAACTTGGCAATCAGGAGATCCACACCAAAACGCTGGACGACGGTTATTTTAAATTTTGTATTCCGCTCGAAAAAGAATTTAATTTTGGATGGATGGAATATGAAGTGAGCATAAAATACAAATCGGAAATAATAACGACAGTAGGCAGTTTTATTAGACCTCACACCGGAAATCTGGGGATTATCTCTGACATTGATGATACCTTTTTGATTTCACATACCAAAAATGTCTTCAAAAAAATGTACATTCTTTTATTTAAAAATGTAAATGACAGAAAGGTTTTTAAAGATGTTGTTCCGCACTATCAGGCCTTGAGTTCGGCTGGAAGAAATAATAAAGAAGAGGAAAATGCTTTTTTTTACATCTCTAGCAGCGAATGGAATTTATACCGGTTTATTGTGAAGTTTACGAAAATACATAAGCTACCAAGAGCGGTTATTTTATTAAAAGATATTAAACGTGGCATTACTGATTTCTTCATGAGCGGAAGAGGTAATCACAATCATAAATTTGATAAGATAAAACATGTTTTGGAATTTTATCCGAATCTTAAATATGTTTTACTGGGAGATGATTCTCAGCACGATCCATTTTTATACGAACAAATCTGCAAAATATTTCCCGTCACTGTAAAAGCGGTTTACATAAGACAAACGGGTAAATTTCAAAAAAAATCTACAAAGGCTATTCTGAAAAATTTAGAAAATTTAGAAGTTTCTGTTTGCTATTTTAAAGATAGCAGTCAGGCGATTATGCATTCTAAGTCTATTGGGATTATTAAGTAGTTTGTTTCAAGTTTCAAGTTTCAAGTTTCAGGTTTCAGGTTTCAGGTTTCAGGTTTCACGTTAGAAGAGAACTTGAAACCTGAAACTTGAAACAAAGAAAACTAAAACTTAACCATTAAAATTATCAATCTCTTCCTGAACGATTTCCCAATCTAAAAGTAATTGATCCAAGTCTGCTTTCTTTTTATTGTATGCAGTAAAAAATGAAGCATCTTCGATATGTTTATCATAATTAGAAGCCAGCATTTTGTCGTCGTGCTGAATGTCTTTTTCCAATTGTTTGATTTGACTTTCGATTTTGCTTAATCGGTTTTGAAGCGATTTTCCTTTTTTCTGATCTTCGTATGACGCTTTGTTCGTCTCCTTTGGAGCAGCTGCTTTGGCAACATCTTTTTTCTCGACTTCACGCATGTTTTCAAGATTGCGTTGCTCTAAGAAATAGTTGATATCACCTAAATATTCCTTGATTTTTTGGTCTTTGAATTCGTACACAATATTCGACATTCCCTGAAGGAAATCCCTGTCGTGAGAAACTAATAATAAAGTTCCTCCAAATTTTTGAAGTGCCGCTTTCAATACATTCTTAGATTTAATATCCAAGTGATTCGTAGGCTCATCCATTAGCAAAACGTTGATTGGCTGTAGTAATAATTTACAAAGTGCCAAACGGTTACGTTCACCTCCTGAAAGTACTTTTACCTTTTTCTCTACATCATCACCACGGAACAAAAATGATCCTAACATATCACGAACTTTAGAACGGTTCGTATCCATTGCAGCATCTTCCATGGTCTGAAGCAAAGTAATTTCACCATCAAGATATTCAGCCTGATTTTGGGCAAAATATCCTAATTGAACATTGTGGCCCAATTTGATGTTACCCTGATATTCAAATTCATTTACGATAGCTTTAATAAAGGTGGATTTTCCCTGACCATTCTGACCTACAAAAGCAATTTTGCTTCCGCGTTCTACCAATAAATCAATATCTTTTAAGATAACTTTATCACCGTAAGCCTTTGTTACATGTTCAGCTTCTACTACAACTCTTCCTGGCTCTTTTGAAACTGGGAAAGAAATATTCATTACCGAATTGTCGTCTTCATCAACTTCAATTCGTTCTACTTTATCTAATTTTTTAATCAATGATTGCGCCATTGAAGCTTTAGAAGCTTTTGCACGGAATTTCTCGATTAATTTTTCTGTTTCTTCAATTTTCTTCGCCTGATTCTTTTGAGTCGCCAATTGCTTTTCACGAATTTCATGACGTAATTCTAAATATTGAGAATACGGCTTATTAAAATCGTATGCTTTTCCTAATGAAATTTCAATCGTACGATTGGTAACATTATCCAGGAACATTTTATCGTGTGATACAATTACCACAACACCAGGATAATTACGAAGGAAACTTTCTAACCAAATGATACTTTCGATATCTAAGTGGTTGGTTGGCTCATCCAGAAGCAATACATCATTTGACTGCAATAACAATTTAGCCAACTCGATACGCATTCTCCACCCTCCGGAAAATGTTTCGGTTTGGTTATTGAAAACTTCTCTTTTGAAACCAAGTCCTAAAAGAATTTTTTCTGTATCTCCCACATAATTATAACCTCCAAGAAGATCAAAACGATGTGTGTAATCAGATAAATCTTCGATGATTTTACTATATTCTTCACTCTCATAATCGGTTCTGGTAACCAATTGATGATTGATTTCTTCTAATTTTTTCTCTACAATCTTAATTTCAGTAAAAGCTTCATATGCTTCTTCTAATACAGTTCTTCCTTGTTCAAAATCGATATCCTGACGTAAAAATCCCATGCGAATATCTTTCTCCTGAGATATAACTCCGGAGTCAGGAGCAAAATCTCCCGCTAACATTTTAAGCATTGTAGACTTACCTGCTCCGTTTTTACCAACAAGACCAACGCGGTCTCCGGCGCCTAAACGAAAAGTAACTTCTTCAAATAAATATGTTCCACCAAAAGAAACTGAAAGATTGTGTATATTAAGCATAATTTGTGACTATTGTTACGAGCAGTAAAGGTTCAAAAATGCACCCAATTACCCTTAGTAATTTAAAAATGCAAAAGTATGACAATTAATTTAAGTTTCGACTGCCAGACATAAACAAATAGAAATGATATTATTGGGCCAATAAAGACTTTATCCGGCTTTAAATTTTAAAACTCAAAAAGCTAATTATTAAATTGAGAAAACACATAAAATAAAAAAACGGATAAAAACCAACAAAGATTTTTATCCGTTTTTTTTTTAAATAATTATGTTTTATGCTTCTGCTGGTTCAGGCATTAAAATGGAAGCTATTACCGATATAGCAAGAATACCTCCAATAACAAGCAATGAATACAAAGATTCAATATGATAAAAAGGAGAAATGATCATTTTTATACCAATGAATGAAAGAATAATTGCTAGCCCGTATTGAAGTTTACTAAATAAGTGAATAAAATTATCTAATAAAAAGAATAGTGCTCTCAAACCTAAAATTGCAAAAATATTAGACGTATAAAGAATAAATGGGTCATTAGAAATCGCAAAAATTGCTGGTATTGAATCAACTGCAAATAATAAATCTGTAAATTCAATTACTGCAACAACAACTAAAAGTGGTGTCGCTAATTTTTTTCCGTTTTCAATTGTAAAAAATTTATCTCCGTCGTATTTATCACTAACACTGAAAAACTTTCTAATTAATCTGGCACCTCTTGTATTGTTGTAATCTTCCTCATCATCTTCATCTCCTGAAGACCATGATTTAATTCCGGCATAAACCAAAAATAGTCCAAAAGCAGTCATTATTAAATTGATATCATATTTAAAACCTTCTAATCCGGCAAGAGCCAATAATTTATTCAGATATGTAAGTTCAATTAAAAAAGCTCCTGAGAATATAAAAATAGCTCTCAAAACCAAAGCTCCTATAATACCCCAAAATAAAACTTTGTGCTTATTTTCACTTTGTACGTCAAAAAATTTGAAAACCAGTATAAATACAAAAAGATTATCAACCGAAAGTGCTTTCTCGATCCAATAAGCAGACTGAAATTCATAAAATTTTGCCGATCCGGCGAAGTGATAAATTAAACCACTAAAAATCATTGCTAAACTAATCCAGACTAATGACCAGGTTACTGCTTCTTTATTACTTACGACATGGCTTTTTTTGTTGAAAATTCCCAAATCCAGTAACAGCATTATCACTACTGCCACTGCAAAAACTATTATTAACCCCGGATGTTCTGAAAAAATTGGATGTTGATTCATTTTTAAATATTAATTAAGTTAGATTTTAAATTATTTATTAGCCATTGTCACTACTATAACCCTTCCGCCTTCTTCTTTTGAAAGAAGAATTTTTTTACCGTCTGTAAGCTCCAGCATTGTTCCAATAGGAATTTCTTTGTCTTCGGTAACATCTTTTAATGAGGTTAATTTTTGATTGACAAACACCCATTTATCATTATGAAAAGTAAAATACCCAACAGGGATTTTTTGTTCTGCCGTAAGTTTTTCATTTCTGGCAATAGTACGATTTACATGCCATTGAAACAAATATTGATCATTATAAACCATTATTCTATGATTCTCGGGTTTCCAGACTGTTTCCTGAAATTGATAATACAAATCTAAAACCGGAAGTGTGCCTTTGTGGGCGGTATTGCAAAACGGACATCTTGGTGTATTGGTATTATCAAAAACATACCATTTTTGCTCGCATAAAGTGTTGTGACACTTTTGCATTAAATCTGTTGTTTTAAGTAATGCAATTTCCCATTCCTCTGCATTAGGTCTTTGCATCGGGTTGTGTAATCCGTCTATAAAAACTTTGTCAAACAATGTTTTTAAATAAGGTCCTGTAATAGAATAAGGCAATTTATTAATATCTGCCCAAGGCAAATCCCATTTAGAAACCTGGTTGAGTTTTGGTCTGTTCATCGGATCTGTTGGATGTTCAATAAACATGGCTTTTTCGCCCATTGATAACAAATCATCCTTTTCTGTGTCCAGATCATGTACTTTACCACCTTTTAATGGATGCCTGTGCAGTAAAAACATATAAATCAAAACTGGTAAAGCATGCAGGTCTGTTAGTCTGCTTGGTAATTTTCTATTAGGGTCTGTTTTGTTTAAATGTTTGGTCGAAAGTACTTCTGGAGCAATGAATTCTGCCGTTCCAATTACTTCTGCAGGAAACAATCCGGGAACTACTAATCCGTCAAGGTCAATCATACAAGCCGATTTTTGAATGGGATCAATTAAAACATTATTGTATGATAAATCAGAATGCGCTAATCCCATAGCATGCATTTTTTTAACACCACGCGTCAAATTAACACAAACCTGAAAATAGCTCAACCAATCCCCTAATTCTGATTTTGCAACACGAAGGGGAAAGTGTGGATTTCTAAATTTTGATCCCGCAAACCACTTTCCATTCTTTTCTTTTCCTTGAATTAAATCGCTGGTTTCATAACCTTTTTTGAAGAAAAATTTAGAATCATAAATAGGAACAATAATTCCTGTTAATCCTTTATGTTCAATGACATCAGTTGGCCATCTGTAAACTTCTTTTAAATAATAATCACCTGCATCACCATTTTGAATCTGAGACAAATATTTATTGGTAATTCTTTGTAGTCTTTCTTTTTGATTAAAATCTAATTTATCTCTGAATATGGCAACAACATATTTTCTGTCGGGACTAAAATAAACGTCTTTTACACCACCACGCATAGGTTCTCCATTATCAACAAATTGATATGATTTTGAAGTGTCATTAATTGATTTTACAGTAATTGTGCTCATGTCTTAATAAATTATAGCAAGTGTTCTGTCATCATGATTTCCCGGACTCCAAAAATCCATCCAGGTCGAAAGTTGATTACCAATTTCAAGGTTTTTTTTCTCAAAATCAACTTTAATTCCATCTTCATTTTTCCCATTTAAGTCATCGAGAAATTCGTTCCATTTTTCAATTTTTTCCAAATTGGCTTCAACAACAAATTTAGGATCGTAAATACCATCAGTCATCAGCATCAAATAAGAGAAATCATCGACAAGTTTAAATCCAAATCTTGTAGAAAACTTATCACTCTGAAAAATCTCAGGCATGGTTATAAATCGTGTTCCGCCTCCGTAATCACCAACATCCAGCCAATTCATTAATTTGATTTCTGAAAGATCTTTGTTTAATAATCCGATGGGACAGTCACCTATTCCGAAAGTTAGAATTGCATATCCAAAATCATATTTTTTAACAAGCGCAAAAATTAAAGTAGCATGTAGATTTTTAAGCTCTGTTTCATTTTTCACTGCAAATTCTTCTATTTTTTGATGGGCAAAATGTGCTGCTTTAGAGAGATTCTGATAAACAAAATGACTTATTTTTTTTGATGTTTCATCTGTTATTTTATTTTGATGATCGACTAAAACCTGGTCAAATTCTTTTAGACTTTCTTTATTTAAACTTTCCTCAAAATATTCAACAACTGAATTACAGGCTAATTTTGAACCTTTTCGTGATAAACGCGCTGATCCAGCACCATCAGAAACAGCTAAAATGCTCCAGCCAATTTCTTCAAGGTTTTTAAACGCAAAATCATCTTCTCTAAAAGAACCTGTATTAGCATGGCTTCTGCCTCTTTTAGAAGCTATTACAATGTTTTTATCTAAAAATTTACCAGTAATTGCTTCATTATCTGATTTCCAGTAAGGATCATTTTTATCGCTCTCCAAATTTTTCCACAACGATTTTGGATCTGGATTTATAATAAGTGGTATTATTTTTTCATTTAAAACAGAATCTTCAGGTTCACCTTCAATTCTGAATAAAATTTTTATTTTTAAATCTCCGCTTATTTCAGGAATTCCGATTAATTCATCACTCTGGTTAAATTCAAGACCGGTATTCTCTAAACCCTTAATTTCAAAAAAAACAATATCATTCCATCCCAAAGTATTGAAATCAATTTTTGCCTGATATTTTTTGTTTACAGTACCGTTTGGTATTGAAATATTTTGTGTCAAAATATCGTCAATTCTGTTTTTCAATATCCAATTCTGCATAATCATTTTTTGGTTTTCCTGAATTATTTTTACTGCACTAACATTTTTTTCATTGGCAATAAACTCATTAAAAAGAGCTAATTTACCTGCAGAAATGTCGATTTTATGTTGAGATAAAAAAGACTGAAGATATCTTTTGGTTTCTTCCATGAATTAACCTTGCGTTCTGTTTACATCAAATCCGCCTTCGCCACAACCGTAACTTCCCTGATTACCACACCAAGGACAGGTACTTATGTTTTCATCGCCAATGCAATGTATTTTACCACATACACAAACAGCGAAAGCAACCTGATTGCCGCAACAAGGACAGTTTGGCCCTCCAATAAGTTCATCGGTGTTTACTTTATTATTAAAATTACCTGAATCTGCCAGTTCGAAATAAGAATTATCAACCTGGTAAGCCCCCACTAACCTATAATTTTTAGATGATAACTCAATTCCGGCATAAATTGATTCCGCAATAGTTTTGCGATATTTCATCAAATACGGTCTTTTGGTATTTTGGCATTTGCCATTTAAAACCACAAAATTGTCATCAACATATTGCTTATTTGGCGCTTCCTTGGTTAAATCTATTTTTGAAAGTGTTTCACCATCTAATTTTGCCAATTCAAAACCACTTGAGTTATTTTCAACACTTATACTACTTGTTTTAATGGAGTCTGTCACCCATTTAAAAAACTCTTTGTAAGACTGAACATTGGTGTTTTTAAAATGCAGCACATTCTCTGTAAGTTCACCCAGTAATCTTGTATCTGTTTCACTACCAAACGAAATAGCAATTAAATTAGCTGTTCTTTGCCAATTCTGCTTCCATTCATTAATAGCAATTTTAGTATCGTCAGTTGGAACCCCGTCTGTAAATAAAAACACGATCGGTTTCCAATCGCCTTTTACCTCATAAGTTGTTTTAACAATATTGCTTCTTAATTCGTGCATTAAATGTCCTAAACCTTTGCTTAGTGATGTACCACTTCCGATTGGGAATTTAGGAGGATAAAAGCTCACAATTTCCTGCAAAGGAACCAATGTTTTAGGCTGGCCTGCAAAGACAATGATAGAAACAAAAACAGTCTCTAAAGCATGCGGATCTGTTTTTAAGGCCTGAATAATTGTAGCTAAGCCCTCTTCAACTTGTTGAATTGGCTCTCCAACCATTGACTCCGAAATATCAATTAAAAAATATATGGGTAATCTTCTCATTTTAAAGGAAATTTAATAGCATTAAAAAAATTATTAAAAGCAGAATCTGTGTCATGTCGACTGCTAAACCAACGCCAACCTGAAAAGGTTTTATCATCGGTTTCAGGAAATTAAAAATGGGCGAAAAAATACTATTGAAAAAATCAAAAACAGTCTTGTATTGCGGATTTAACTTGTCTTTATAAGGCAATAATTTTGAATATAAAAACAACCCAATAATTAGAATCTGAACAAAAATTTTTATGAAATTCATTAGGAAACTGATTTTAATAACTCGTTTGAAATTTCTTTAAAAACCTGTACTTCATCGTCATTTGTCTTTTTTGATGCGTATATTGCTATTCCATTATTTGCTGTCATATAATTGACTGAAAAAGTAGCTCCATAACACTTATTATTTCCATTGAAAGGAATAGAATGCATCACTTTTACATACATACAATTTTGACGTATAATTACATCGTCTATATAAAAGCTGGTTTGCAAATAATTATTCAGCAAATGACGTCTGGCATTTTGAATTGAAAAATTATTAATTTCACCAGTCTTATAACAAATGTTCAGACTGTCAATATTCATATTTTCTAGTTTCTCAGCTTCTGTAAATTCATAGACAACTTCATAAGTAGTGTCTGTATATGAACTTCTGTTACTGCTTCCGTAAGATGAATTGTCTGCTTTCTGAACGATGTGAACAATTATACCAATAATTGATATTATAGCTGATAATACTTCCATATTTAAATCACAACTGTTATTTCGCTTGGAGGTGGCGGCAATGTCACACTTTCGCCTGTTCCCTGGCTTTTATTTCCCTGTTCGATAGTTTCAGAAACCCATTTAAAAAACTGTTTCAATGTAGAGCTATCAGCAGATGCTAAATGAACTACATTATCTGTCAATTCTTTTAAAATTTCATCATTAGCCATATGTCCTGCTGCACAGCCCACAACCGCGCCAAAATTTAAATTTCTTATTTCGCGCGTTTTTTCTCTGTAAAACTGAATGTCTGATGGTTTTCCGTCCGTAAAAACAAAAAGCAAAGGTTTCCAGTCTCCTTTTTGGGTTTCTGAACCTTTTATGACATCCGTTTTTACTTTTTGAATAACAAAATCCAAACCAGCTCCTGTGTTGGTTGGACCGCTTTGCGGACAGGTAATTTCAGGAAGCTGAAAGTTAACAAGTTCCGTTAGGGGCACAATTTCTTTTACTTCACGGTCGTAGGTTATAATGCTTATCCAAAGTGAATCTAGGGCCTGGGCATCTGAACGCAATGTATTTATCATACCGCTCAAAGCATTATTTAGCGCCTGAATGGGTTCTCCATACATGGAACCAGAAGTATCTAATAAAAAATATACGGGTAGTCTTCTCATATAGTATTAAAAAATTTTAACAATGAAATTACTTAACGCTCCATTTGGCTTAATAAACTGAAGACATCTGACTTGGTAAAACTTCTTCAAAAGAATGTAATACTCAAAACTTATTTTAATAAAAAGGCAATATAAACTCCGCCTTCCCGGAATTTAAACTACAATATTCAATTCTGATGGTGGCGGAGGTAATTCTTTTAAACCTGTAACTTCTTTACCTGAATCATCGACTTTTGTTGAAGTTACTCCAATCGATGCGGTTACCCATTGAAAAAACTTACCAATACTGGAACTATCAGCTGTATCCAGACTTACTACATTGTCTGTAATTTGTTTTAAAATTGCAGTATCTGCACCTCCTCCAGCTGCACAGGCAACAGTAAAAGCTGTTTTTGCTTTTTTAAATTCATTCAGACCGCTTTCCCAATTATCAGTTGGAATACCATCAGTCATAATAAATACTAATGGTTTCCAATCACCTTTTTGCTCTGTTGTTGTTTTTGCAACTTCAGTTTCTATCTTAAAAGCAACTAATCTTAATGCTTCTCCTAAGGCTGTTACTCCTGTAGCCTTAAGGTCTATCATTTGAAAAGAAGCCAAATCAGTTAACGGAATAATTTGTTGTGCAGTAGTATCGAAAGTAATGACGCTTAAAAAAGCGGTTTCGATTGCCTGTGGGTTTTGTCTTAATGAACTAATCATCATCTGAACACCGTTTTTTACGGCTTCGATAGGCTCACCAGTCATAGAACCGGATGTGTCTAATAATAAGTATACAGGCAGTCTTCTCATGTTATATTATTTATACAGGAATATTATACGTTGGAGTATCAGTATTCTGGTTATTTTGATTTGAACTTTCGATACCATTTATATTATAGGTATTTGTATTTGCTTCAGGATCATGCTGTAACAAGTGACTCATTACTGCCTGTGTTAAATCTTTACCTCCTACAACATGGTGATATGCAGAACCGATTGTATAAATTGGGCCCCAGGGAATTCCCCACCAGCCAACAATTAAATTCAGTAAAACATAACCATATGAATACTTAAATGTATTTTCATCTGCTTTGATAAAATAGATATCAGAGCTTCTTTTCAATGTCATTAATATAAATGAAACTGTATATGGAAATACAACAAATTTACCTCCCTGCTGAACCATGTCTCTTATTTGTGAGACTCTTAGTCCTTCTATATTTTTTATTTGCATTACAGGTAAGATTGTACAATTTTGTGAATAGTTTGTCCTAAGAAAGTATCATCTGTCGGATCTCCAATAGCACTAAATTTCCATTCATTATTACGCTTGTATAATTTTCCCATAATAATTGAACGTTTGTTTACGTATTGAGAATCTGCAGAAACATTATAAGATGCAAATTCTGAATTTACTCTGGTTGGTGTACCTTCATACATTCTGATTTTTGCATACGGAATTTGAGAGAAATCTTCTTTTCCTGCATTATTTAAAAAGAAAAATATTTGGTTCACTTTAGCATCAACTTTAGAAAGGTCAACTGTGATGATTTCATTATCCAGACCGTCATCTCCACCTGTATCACCAGCAAGATCATCACCAGTATGTTTTAATGCGCCATCTATACTTAATAATTTACCTTTTGGTAAACCAAATTGCTGTAGTACTTCTACTCTGTACAAAGGAGAATACAAATGATCGCAAAGTTTATTTTGATCATCGATTAATATGCAACTCAAATCCAAATCAATTTCTGTTACATTTTTTGATAGTCCCAAAAATCCTTTCTTTTCAATTGCACCCCAGTTTACACCAACGCAAAAGTTTGTTAATGATTCACCACTTGATTTTCTTAAATCAATTTTTTGTCCTTTAGTTAAGTTAATTGCCATACTTTGTAATAGTGTTTTTAATTAATTATATTTATTTAAATAATCTTGTAAGCCACCTTTCATTCCTATACCAACCGCTTCAAATTTCCATTCATTGTTTCTTTTGTAAATTCTTCCAAATTCAACAGCTGTCTCAATAGAAAAATCTTCGTCAAGCTCGTACTTAACCAACTCTGTATTGGTCTGATCAATGATTCTTATAAATGAATTTCTAACCTGACCAAAGTTTTGTCTTCTTGTATCGGCATGGTGAATTGTTACTACAAATGAAATTTCATTAACATCTGGTGATATGTTTGATAAATCAATTTGAATTTTTTCATCATCTCCATCGCCATCTCCTGTTAAATTATCTCCCGTATGAGTTACTGCTCCATCAGGTGATTTCAAATTATTGTAATAAACAAAATGGTTGTCATTCGGAATTTTTCCGTTAGCACCAATTAAAAAAACAGAAGCATCTAAATCAAAACTTTCTCCAGTATTACTTGAATTACTATCCCAACCAAGTCCTACTACAAATTTTGGAGCATCAATACTTTGTCTTTGACCTTTTTCTAAATTAATTGCCATTTTTATATCTTTTTATTTAATATTAATATTTAACATTGTTTTCAAAATATTGGTTTGTTCATCAACATTTTGCAAATCTTCAATAAAATCCATTGATGAAATTTTATCCAGATAATCTCCCAGTACCTTATTTACATTTTCAGGAAGAGACGTTTTTATTGTACTTAATTCTAATTTTAAGGCTATATTTTTTTCTTTCAGCTGCTTAATAATCTCTCCTTTAACAGAATCATTTTTTTTGAGATTAATTACTTTTGCTATAGCGTCATCTAAAAAATAAAATGATTTTTCATTTTGTATAAAAATAAACTTGTCATTAGAATCTCTAAACTCGTACACTTCAATAACTTCATTATTACAAACTAAACCGCATAAAAACTTTATTCTGAATTGTAGTATATTTAATCTCCCTAAGAGTTTTTTCTCAAATCTGGCATATTTATTTTCGTATAACTTTTTATTTAAAGAGGCCAGTTTTTCGTATTCTTCGATAGTTATTTCTCTATAGTATTCTGTTTTGATACTATCAGAAAAAGTGACTATTTCATGCCAATTAAAAAAATCTATATTTTCTGTTACAAATATTTTATAGAGTTCCTCAATCTTTTTAGACATGTTTTGAGCATGTACTTTTACTTTTTCTGAGAATCCAGATTCTCCAATCTCCGCCTTTAATTTTGCAATTATATCTTCATTGATATAAATTTCATCAGAAATCAAAAGATATTGCTGTTCTTTTGATTTTTTTAATTTTTGAAACAGTTCAATAAAACTGCTTGTAAACTGTATGTGAAACAGTTCTAATTTATTTATATCTAATGTTTTATTGTTTTCAAAGAGAGTATGAATGATTCTGGTTTTAATTAAAACACCAACAAAATCCTTGTGATTAAAGAAATTGGATAACAACTCTAAAATCACAAGTTTTCTATTACTGTCTTTTATTATTTGAACGTACCGTTCCTCTTCCTCTTGCATTTAAATGATTTCTATTCAATTAGCTTATCACACCTTTTTTTAATTCAACTTCAAGGCTTTGTAATCCGGCATCAAGTTGTCTTCTGGTCTCAGCACCCTGATCATGAATTTGTTTTACTTCTGTCAACGTATCAATTAATGATTTGGTAGTCATTTTTAATGTCTCCAGAGATACGACTGTATTTTCGTTTTCTTTTGCTACTTCGATACTGTTTTGTTTCAGCATTTCAGCATTCTTCTGCAAAATAGTATTGGTAGTTTCAGACACTCTGCGTTGAACTTCAATATTTTGTTTTTGTCTTTGAAGTGCCACAGCCAGTGTAAGCTGATTTTTCCAAACGGGCATTGTGGTTGTCAAAATAGACTGTGCTTTTTCAGCGATAGACGTATTATTATTCTGAACTACACGTATTTGAGCCAAAGATTGCAGCATAATAAAACGAACAATTTTCATATCAGCAAGACGCTTATCCAGACGGTTTATGAAATTTCTTTTATCTGAAATCTGATAATCCTGATATTGTGCTGGATTTCCCTCCATTACAGCAAGTTCTTCGTTTAATTCCTTAAAACGAATCTGACCAGCAATAATATGTTTTTCCATCTCCTTAATAAGATTCACATTTCCGTCAAACATAGTTTGAAGTGCACTGTTATCCTTTACAGAGTTAATCATTCCCGCTTTTACCTTATTACTGATTTTATCAATATTTACGGTTATTTTATCATATTGCTGAAATAGCTTTTTTACATCAATAACAAATTTGTTAAGCAACGGAATTTTAGACAGAAAACGCTTAAACGGTCCCTGATCAAGCTGATCAACATCAACGTAATTTAATTCAGTTAATAAATCATTGATTAAAGTTCCAACTTCACCAGAATTGTAGGTTCTGACATTCGTTAAAAAAGTATCACTTTGCTTGGCAATAGAATTTTGAATTTCAGCTCCATAATTTAGAATAGAATTGGCATCATTTTCATTTAATTGATTTGAAATAGATTTGTAATTATTTACTTCAGCCTCTGAAATCGAAGCTAAATTCACATTACCATCTTTGTCGATCAAAGCCGTATTTTCCTGAGTAACTAACTGATTTTCTTCCATTGTAGATTATAAATGATTTTGTTGAATTGTAACAATAGTTTGTTCTAACTTTTTATCATTTGTAGGAACTCCTACGGCACTAAATTTCCAATCTCCATTTCTTTTATAAAAAACACCCAAAATCATTGAAACATTTCCGGCAAAAGAAGCATCATTAGCAACATCGTAACGCGCAAACTCTTGGCTAACACGTGTTGGCGTTCCTTCATAAATTCTAATAGATGCAAAAGGTATATCTTTAAAATCCTGTCCTCTGAAACTATTGATAAAAAATGCAACATGATTTGCTGCTGGAGTTAATTGAGAAAAATCTAAAGTGATAACTTCATTATCCAGTCCATCGTCTCCATTCAAATCTCCTGTTAAATCATCGCCACTATGTTTTATGGCTCTGTCGTTTGATATTAATTTTCTAAAATTAACTGAATCAATATGATTTTTTTTATCATCGTAAACAGCACAACTTGCGTCTAAATCTACCGCTTCTTTTTTAGTTCCAAAAAGACCTTTTTTTTCAATTGCGCCCCAATTTACACCAACACAAATGTTTTGTAATTTTGAACCATTACTTTTTTCAAGGTTTATTCTTTGTCCTTTTTCTAAATTAATTGCCATGTTTCTTAGTTATATTTATTTAAATAATCTTCTAATCCGCCCTTCATTCCAACTCCAATAGCCTCAAATTTCCATTGTCCGTCTTTGTTGTAAATTCTTCCAAACTCAACTGCTGTCTCAATAGAAAAATCTTCCTCCAATTCGTACTTAACCATCTCTGTATTATTACTGTCGTCAACGATTCTGATGAATGAATTTCGAACTTGTCCAAAATTCTGTTTTCTGTCTACCGCATCATGAATGGTTACCACAATACAAATTTCTTTTACAGCCGGATTTATTTTTGTCAAATCGATTTTTACCTGTTCATCATCACCGTCACCGTCACCTGTAAGGTTATCACCTGTATGAATTACAGACTCATCCGGAGATTTTAAATTATTGTAAAAAACAAAATGTGAATCAGATATAATTTTTTTGTTATCACCTAAAATGAAAACCGAAGCATCAAGATCAAAACCAGAACCTGTGCTGCTATTATTTGTATCCCATCCTAAACCGATCGTAAATTTTGGAGCGTTTATATTTTCGCGCTGCCCCTTTTGTAAGTTGATAGCCATAGTTAATCTATTTTTATTACATTAATGTTTGTTTTATACTCTAAAATCTGATGATAATTATTGCTGATAGCCAAATGAAACAACTCATTACTTTTCCTTGACGGAATATTATTTACTAAGTAACTAAAATCCGCTTCATTTAAACTCAAAATGAATTTTACGATCCTGGTATTAAATTGAAAATGCTCGCTATTTACAATTGAAACAATATCTTCAACACTGCGAACATCAAAATAGTTATAGTGGTTTTCAATTTTAGGGTGAATTTCTTTGTTTACCAATTCTGCAAAGTATACAAAGATGAAATTGCCATCAACATTATATTGATTCAAAATTTTATTTACTGTATGTTCATGGCTTCCTGTGATCTTAATATCATCAACAAAAATGCAAATCTTGCCACTTATAAAATTTCTATCAATATAATAGGTATCATTCGATATAAGTTTTACTCTTTCGTTAAAATCTAAGTTTCCGTAATCTGTCACATAAGTCTGATTTCTATAAATTTTTGACTCTATGCTGGCCTTTTTTCCATTCTTAAATAAAAAGCTATTCAACTCTTTCTTAAAATAATAACACAAAAAATTTGATGCAGTTGGTATTGACAAATACGGACTTGGCAATATGACAATTTCTTCTTCTGACAGAATTAATTCTTCAAATTGATCAACAAATCCGGCAAACAAATCCTTTGCAAATTTTTCTGCATAAAATTTATCTCCAAACTTAAATCTACTATATTCTTTCTCTTCAAACGGGCAATTATCTTTTTCAAGAATTTTATGCAAACTATAGCTTTTATTCACTTTTAAATTTTTAATAGATGCGCTTCAAATCCAAAATTGGAAGCGCCGTTATAATCAGCAATGCTATTGTCTCCAATATGCAATACCTCTTTTTTTTGAACTTTTTTCAAGGCACTTACCTGGTCAAAAACCAATTGAAAAATTTCGTTATTAGGTTTTGAAAACCCTACTTCGTCAGAGTAAATCTGAAATGAAATAGAATCTTCTAATTCATAATACGAAAGAAGTTTTCTCAAACTTTTTCCTTTTATAAATCCGGTGTTGCTCAATATATTTATTGATTTTCCTTCTGCGACTACCTCTTCAAATTGAAGTTTGATTTTGGGAAAAATTAATTCAGGTTTATAATTAAAAAATAAATCCTCTGTTTCATTATAAAATTCATTCAGCCGCTCGGTTCCGTTATTATCTAAATTAACTTCGAGAGCACCTAAAATTAGATAATAAATTTCGTTCGTATTTAAATTTAATCCTGTCTTTTCATTAATATTATTGCACAATACATCATAGTACCTTACTATTTCATTTACTTTTTCAATAGGTGCACTAATCTCAAAGAAATTTTTAAATAATATATTTCTTTTCTTTTTAAATTCAGGATTAGATTTTATTAAAGTTAACCACAAATCAAAAGAGAGATGTTGGTAATTTTTGTAATTTAGTTTCAAGATATAGCAATAATTAGATCAAATGTGTTTAATAGGACTTTTATCGGTTTGCTATATTATTTTATGATTTCTCCTGAATAATATTTTTCAAGAAAAAATCCTAAATCTGCATTGTAACCAATTCCTGAAGCTTCAAATCTCCATTGATTATTACGCTTATATAATCTTCCAAATTCAACACCGGTTTCAATTGAAAAATCCTCATCCAATTCGTACTTGGCAATTTCCTCTCCGTTAGCGTCATCTACAATTCGTATGTAAGAATTTCTAACCTGACCAAAATTTTGTTTTCTTCTTTCAAAATCTTCAATTGTTACTACAAAAAGGATTTCTTCAACATTTGCATCAATTTTACTCAAATCAACTTTAATAGCTTCATCGTCATCGCCATCGCTATTCCCCCCTGTCGGATCATCTCCGGTATGTTCCAGAGCACCATCAGGTGATGTCAAATTGTTATAGAAAATAAAGTATTTTTCGCCGAGAAGTTTACGATCGGAGTTAATCATAATAGCAGAAGCATCCAAATCAAATTCATTGCCTGTTCCTTCATTAGGATCCCAGCCCAATCCAACAGATATTTTAGATAATCCGATATCGATTTTTTGACCTTTTTGTAAATTTATTGCCATTTTTTATATCACTTATTTAAATTTTTAAACATACAATGATACAAAAAGCAAATTAAGTAAAAATGAGGAATCCCGTAATAGACTAAATTTTTATCAACAATTTAATCTTCATTTAATAACAATAAGGGAACTGAACATTTTCTTTATGTCAAAAAAATTATAAAAGCAGTATATTTGCAGAAAGTCATCTCATAAAAAAATTAATTGCCCAATGTTAAAAAAAGGATCCAAACTAAATAGTATTTTAACAGGAAGCTGTCCAAGATGTCAAAATGAGAACATGTATTTGGACAAAAATCCACTTCATTTGACTAAGGTTCTAAAAATGCACGAAAATTGCAGTCACTGTGGTTTAAAATATCAAATTGAACCTTCGTTTTTTTATGGGGCGATGTATGTTAGTTATGGATTAAATGTTGCCGTTGGAATTGCAGCATTTATTGTTTCATTTGTTTTCTTTGGTGCTTCTATTGAACAATCATTTCTAACGATCGTAATTACCTTGATTGTACTATTTCCTTTTGTCTTGCGACTTTCAAGAAATTTGTATATCAATATGTTTATTTCTTACGATCCAACTGCCGGAAAGAAATAACTTCTATCTCTTCTTTTTATAAAAGCGCTGAATATCAATTGCAGGATCTAAAGGTTTATTATTTTCGATGTAATCATATAAATCTTTTGCCATAGCTGGTCCGAGCATTACGCCACGTGTTCCCAAGCCGTTTAATAAATGTAAAGGTAAATATTTATGGTGTGTTCCAATTAAAGGTCTTCGATCTCTTACCGTTGGCCTAACGCCTCCAAAATGAGAAACAATTTCGAAATCGCAATTAATAATTTCCCGAATACGTTCTAATAACTCAGCTCTTCCTTCTTCAGTTGGATCATCAGTTTTGTCTTTCCAATTGTATGTAGCTCCGACTTTGAATAAATGATTTCCTAATGGTAAAATAAAAACGCTGGTGTTTACAATTACATCTAAATCCAGTTCTGGTGCTTTTATAACAAAGAGTTCTCCTTTGGTGCCATCTAATGGCAAATCCTGAAAGAATGGATTTGCATGCAGACCAAAACCTTCTGCAAAAATTATATTTTGAGACTGATATTCGTTATACTGAACAAAACTCTCATTGACGACTAATTTGTCATGTTGAAAAGAGTCCTGAATCAATAATCCATTTTCAATTAAATAATCCTGATACTTATCCAGCAAAAGCGAAGTATCAACATAACCTGTATTCAAAACTTTACCATAATCATAAGGAGAATCAATTCCAACATATTTTTTAAAGATTAATTTAGTCGAAAGAAAAGGCGCTAAAAGAGGTTTATCTGAAGCAGCAAACCAATTATTCTGTTCTTCAATTGAGAAAAATTTTCTTAAAATAGGAAGTTTAAAATTGACTTTAGTATTGAGTTTAACTTCAATATGACTGTAAAAATCCTCCATTAAAACCAACTGTTCTTCTGCTTTCCAAACTTCACTAAACCGTTTCAAAATAACAGGATTATATAACCCTCCAGCAACTCTTGATGATATTTGAGATTTATCATCTAGTACTAAAATAGTTTTATTGTTTCTAAGGGCAATTTCTGCAAAAGAAATCCCAGCTAATCCAGATCCGACAATTATATAATCTAACATGCAGTATAGGTAAAAAAATAAAAAAACTCTTACTACAAAGGTACTAAGAGTTTTTGTTATAATGTAATTTAGAGACTTAGTAGTTCCACATATCCTGTTCGAAATTACGAATCTTCTCTTTTACTCTTTCAGATTCTAATAACTGACTTTGTGCATTATCTTTTATGTATTCTTTAATCTCACGATCTCCATATATGTTTTCTTCTTTATAAATAATCGAATTAAAGCGTCTTGAATTTAGGATCTGATCAAATGAAATATTGGCTGCCGAATTTTCAATAAACACTTTTGCCTCGTGTAAAACATCCCTGGCATTGGGAAAGAAAACCCAAAATAACTCAATATAATCCTTTTCATCACTGTTCATCGTATAAACGTCAGGAGTAACTGGACAGATTCCAAGCAAACGATACTTCAATTCACTTTCACGTTTGTCAAAATACCAGTAGCCTTTAATCTTGTATTGCGTAACGTCCTGAGCCGTTAAATCCTGCTTGAGTATATACTCAGAAGGAATTGTTCTTGAAGCACCAACGGTTTCATCAACGTAAGTTACCACTTTCTTTTTTCCAGTACCAGTAACTACTTTTTTCTTCACAACGTGAGTTTTGTAATCATCAGGATATTGGTTGATAAGTTCTCTACCGGCATCTGTGGTATCAATACGGGATAACGACCCTTCAATGTCTTTTAAAGATTTTTTAGTATTGAAATAACTATCTGTATAAACTTCAGTTATTCTTCCACTCTTAATTCCTTTGGCCAAAACATCGTAAAGAGAACGCCTGTCCGGACCAATATTAGCAGTATCTACAGGAAAATATAGTGGAAAATTGATTTTCTCATTTAAGTCAATAATCTCCCATGTAGTTTTTCCCATCAAAACATCTCTGTCATTTACATATCCATAAGCCAAAGGCTTATCATTATCAGATATTAACTGGGCAGCCGATTTTTTACCAATTTGATCAGCTGTTTTCGCATTCAACAAATTAGATTGCGAGCTTCCCGTAACATATACCAAAAAAACAACAGGCAACAAAAAACTTTTCATTTTCATCATCATCATAAAAATTAATTATAACAGATTAACGAAGTTTTTTAATTTTATTGTATTTTTCCTACAGAAAAAAATAAGAACAGAAAAATAGCTTCAATAGCAAAGCAGGCAAGAAATTTAATTAATTTCTAAATTAAAACGACAACCTAAACATTCAATTCTCATACAAATAGTCCGAAGCGTCATAGATAAAATAAAAAAACTCTTACTACAAAGGTAGTAAGAGTTTTTATTATAATGTAATACAGCTACTTAGTAGTTCCACATATCTTGTTCGAAATTACGAATCTTCTCTTTTACTCTTTCAGATTCTAATAACTGATTTTGTGCATTGTCTTTCATGTATTCTTTAATCTCACGATCTCCGTACATGTTTTCTTCTTTATAGACTACTGCATTAAAACGTCTTGAATTTAAAATCTGATCAAATGAAATCGGCAATGCTGAATTATTGTCGTTAAAAGCTTTTGCTTCATGTAATGCTTCTCTCGCATTAGGGAAGAAAACCCAAAACAACTCAATATAATCCTTTTCATCACTGTTCATCGTATAAACGTCAGGAGTAACTGGACAAATTCCAAGTAAACGATATTTCAATTCACTTTGACGTTTGTCAAAATACCAGTATCCTTTAATTTTGTACTGCGTAACATCCTGAGCCGTTAAATCTTGTTTTAAGATGTACTCTGAAGGAACTGTTCTTGTAGCTCCAACTGTCTCATCAACATAAGTTACAACTTTCTTTTTACCAGTACCAGTAACCACTTTTTTCTTCACAACGTGAGTTTTGTAGTCATCCGGGTATTGGTTGATAAGCTCTCTACCAGCATCAGTTGTATCAATACGAGATAATGATCCTTCGATGTCCTTCATAGATTTTTTAGTATTGAAATAACTGTCAGTATATATTTCAGTTACTTTACCACTTTTGATGGCTTTCGTCAAAACATCATAAAGAGAACGTCTATCCGAACCAATATTAGCTGTATCTACTGGAAAATATAATGGAAAGTTGATTTTTTCATTCAAATCAATGATCTCCCAAGTTGTTTTTCCCATCAAGACATCTCTATCATCTACATAACCATAAGCCAATGGCTTATCGTTGTCTGAGATAAGTTGTGCAGGAGTCTTAAGTCCTATCTGATCTGGTGTTTTTGCATTAAGCAAATTAGATTGCGCATTAGCAGCGAAACCTCCTGCGACAGAAACTATAGCTATTAAAAAATTTCTTACTTTCATCATGATATCATTATAAGATATTGAACGTAGTTTTAACTACTTTATTATTGTATTTCGTAAATTACCGGAGCAGTACGTGGCAATAAATAACTACCAGCTCCAACAAGTTTAGTTTTAATTTCAGAAATAGTAACCTGATCTCCTCTTCCAGCTTTAGAAAGAACTGATTTACATTGTGCATTTAATCTGTTACCATTAACAACAACTGTAGGCTGTCCAGCAATTTTCAGGTTAAATCCAACAACATCTAAACCAACTTCGAAATCAAAATCAAGTAATTTAGCACCAATAGTAGCAATCTCTAGGTTAGATTTAGGTCCTTTAACAACACCCATTTCACCTCTAATTGTACCTGTTGGTCCAGGAATACCTTTAATTCTGAACGTTTTCTTATCAGTAACTTTGTCTCCGTTTGGTAAAGTTCCAGTAACAGAAATAGTAGCTTCTGTACCTGAACCTGGATTCATGTTATATTTACCTGGTTTACCAGCAGAATTTAATCCTGGCGCACTTGCAACAATTTTATTAGCATCAACTCCAGCGAATGAAACAGAGATAGGGTTAACAACACCTCTATAAACAACATTCATCTTATCAGCTGAAATAGTAGCTGAATTTGGTCTTGGCACTACTACATATTTTCCAGCAAATTTAAGTGGAATGTTTTTACCATCTTCTAAGAATGTAAATTGTCCATTAATGTTTTGCTCTCCAACACCTCCAGCAGTCAATGAGATAACAGCTTGTCCGTTAACAATTTGTCCAGGACCTTGGAATGAAGTAGGTTTAGTGTTTTCGTCATAACGACCTAGAACTACCTTACCAGTAACTTTTTCACCTTGAAAGTAAGCATTTTTATCTAAAACAACAATTGCTTGGTAATTGCTGTAAGAAGCAGCAGCAACCGCAGCTTTTCCTAAAGCAGCACTGTAAACATCAGATTCAGCTTTTTGAACGTCATTTTGCCAAGCTGAAAGTTTCGCTAATGAAGCAACTGCAGGAAAACCTTTAAAGTGGTAAGCTAAATATTTATCTTTTAGACCTTCTTTGTTTTTTACATCAGAAACATCAAATTTTTTCTCAACTTCCGCTAAAATAGCAGCGTATTTTTTATCTGATAAAGCTGATTTCATTGCTGCTTTATATTTTTCAATATTAGCAATGATTTCATTTCCTTTTGCAGTATATCCCTCACCAGTAAACCAGTTGTCGATATTATCACCTTTGTCCATAGACTCATAAGGCAATTTTCCTGTTTCTTTGTCTGATTCAAATCCTTTTAAAACATCACCTTTTAAACCACCGATGTATGCATAAAATTCTTTTGAAGCTGTTTCAACTTTATGAGCAGTAACTGCAGCACTAGCAAATTCTCCTTTTGCTTCAGCCGCTTTTTGATCTAACGACATCAATAATCCAGCATTCGATTGTTCTGAAGATGTGTTAGCGCTTTCAAATTTTTCATTCATTAATCCAAAAGCAGATAAAACTTCTTTGGACATATTCATTGCTAACATTGCGATGAAAACCAGATACATCAGGTTAATCATCTTCTGTCTAGGGGTTAATTTTCCTCCTGCCATTTTTTTCTAATTAGTTCTTATTAATAAATTTAATATAATAGTTAAAAACTAATTATCCTTTGTTACTCATTGCAGAAAGCATACCACCGTAAACACTGTTTAAAGAAGCAATGTTTGCAGTCATTGATTGCATTTGTTCTTTTAATTTAGAAGCATTGTCAGCAATTTCGCTGTTTGCTTGTGCATTTCTTGACGCACTCTCTAATTGTACTTTATATAAGCTGTTTAATGATTCCATTTGTGCAGCAGCCATAGACATTTCTTCAGCATATTTCTTTTGTCCTGCAATAGAATCTACTGTTGGAGAAATTGCTTTAGCAGCTCCTTCGAAATTTTTGATAGAATTTCCTAAGCTTGACATTAATTCACCGTCAATTTTAGCTTCTTTCAACATAGCGTCTAATTTTTGAGACAACAATCCTTGGGCATCGGTTGGAGTTTCAACTTTGTCAGCTTTTTTTCTAGCCTCACCATTTGCTAATTCTGGGTAAACAAGAGTCCAGTCTAATTCTTCGTCCACTGGTTCGAAAGCAGAAAGAGCAAAGATTAACGCCTCAGTCACTAATCCGATAGAAAGCATTAGCGTTCCTGTTAGTGGTCCGATCTCAAAGTGAGTAATTTTGAATAATGCTCCAATAATTACTACTGCCGCTCCCATTCCGTAAGCGAAATTCATTGCTTTTTTACTTAATAATGCCATAATACTTTTTTTTAGGTTTTAATAAAATAGATTCGATTTGGTTATTGATTTAATTATAATTTACTTTTTCTTTTTTCCGCTTCCTGTAACCTGAGTTCCCATGTAATCTTGTACAGTTCTGAAGCCAATGTAACTTCTTGCAGAATCAGCATATTCGTGATCACGTGTACTTACCTGTAGGAAATAAGCAACATCTTTCCAAGATCCGCCACGAACAACTTTTCTTTGATTGTTTCCGTCGATAACGTTTGGATTCATCGTAGAAACATACTCATATGCATTTGGATTGTAAGCTGAATCTGTCCACTCTGAAACGTTTCCTGCCATGTTATATAATCCGTATCCATTAGGATCGTAAGATTTTGCCTCAACAGTATAAAGTGCCTCATCAGCAGCGTAATCTCCTCTGTTTGGTTTGAAGTTTGCTAAGAAACAACCTCTATCACTTTTAGTGTAAGGACCTCCCCAAGGATAAGTTGCAGATTCAAGACCTCCTCTTGCAGCATATTCCCATTCTGCTTCAGTTGGTAATCTGAAAGCGTTTACTAAGTCACGCCCTTTTTTCTTAGATTTAATGTATCCGTTTTTGTTTAATGTTCTCCATGCACAGAATGCTTTAGCTTGTTTCCATGTAACACCAACTACTGGATAATCACCATAAGCTTTATGCCAGAAATAATCATTATGCATAGGCTCATTATATGAGTAAGCGAAATCCTTAATCCAAACCGTTGTATCTGGATACACACTTACCTGTTCAGTTTTAACGAAATCTTTTCTTTTTCCAACTTTAGCTTTAGCAGCAGCCTGAATATCCATCCAGGAATAACGGAATTTCAATTTATTCACATCAATTGTTCTCAAACCATTGTATGATTCTTCAATTGGCAAATACATAGAATCCATTACCTCAGTATAATACTCATCCGGGTAAGCTTTTGTATCTTTAATTAACTTAACTTTTTTGTTTAATTTTCTACCAGCATAAGGATCATCTTTAGTTCCTACACTATAATAGTTATCATACATGTATTTATCGTAAGCCGTCATTTTATCTGGCTCAGAGTCATTAAATGCATAATCAGCGATACTACCGCCTTTACTACCTTTATCACCAGTAGCTTTTTGTCCTGTTTCATCAGCCAAAATTGCTAAACGAACTCTCATTGTTGAGTCTTTTACCCACTCCACAAATTGACGATACTCACTATTAGTAATTTCAGTCTCATCCATGTAAAATGAACGAACTGTTACCGTTTTAGTTGGAGCGTCTTCTACATTAGCTAAATCAGCATCTGATTTACCCATAATAAAGGATCCACCTGGAACTAATGTCATTCCATAAGGTTTCTCAGGATGCCATTTCCCTCCTGTAACACCAACTAACTCACCTTTGTCACCTGACTTACCACAGCCGATCACTAGTGTTACCATTGTTGCAAATGCAATAAACTTCTTCATATAAATTTGGGATTATCTATTCATTATTATAAGTTCGTAAACGTATTTATTATTTATCTAAAAAACAATACTAGTTGCGAAATTTATTTTACCGTTCAAAAATAATGTTAAATAAAATAAAAAAAAAATATTTTATCGATAAACTAACGCAAAAAATCGACGTAAAACGTTAAATTTTATACTATGTATATATTTTCCTACTAATTTTTCTTAATTTTTTTTAAAATAATTTTAAAAATTTAGATTTTTTTTAAAATTATCTTTTATAAAGCATTTTTTCTTTGTGCTTTCCACCACCTTTCTGGCAATTCTTGATTACAAGCGCACAAATATTCGTCGTATGAACACGGTAATAACGTATTTCTTTTCAATTTATTATGACCATTTGATTCGAATGGAATCTCGATCCACCAACGCTCTGTTTTATCACTTTTGTAAAAAATCAATTCTTCATCTTCAAGCGGCACAATGTACTTCAAATAATTTGTTCTGCTGCCAAATGGATATTCTTTTGAACGATAATGATATCCTTCTATAAAGTACCAAATAATTTGGGCAATCATCGTTGACTCATGTACGGTACTATTGTGATTAAAGATTCCAAATGATGAAACTTTATCACTAATTCCCGCATATCTCGCTAAGGAACAAATCTCTTTTCCGTTGAAACCATTAGGCTCAAAAGTAACATTATTTCCTGAAGCTGAAGATTTTACCGAATTTAAATCAATACTAACCAAATCAGCATCTCTAAAAACAGGCTCAGCCAAAGCGATCTTATTTGAAATCTCGCCTAAACGATAGGCATCAAAGAACAACTTTTCAATTAAATCAATTTCTTCCTGCGAGTTGTAGTAGGTCTGATACCCTATATTACAATAGTTAAACAAGTTATTAGGCTCATCTATAATGATTTTAGTCAAATATGAATTAGCTGAAACTGTTTCATTTTCCTTCCCAAAATCAAATCGGTTATCTACAGCAACCATATTTACCATTTGCTCTAAATCATCATAAGCACGGTACAAAGCATAGGTTAAATCCTGCGAACCTCCCAGGACTATAGGAATCACTTTATTCTTGATTAAAGAAGCTGTTACCTTTTTTAATGCGAAGTAAGTATCCTCTACTGAATCTCCTGCAAGGATATCGCCCAAATCAGCAATAGAAGCATCCCAGTTACCTGGAAACATACTATATAACTTTTTACGAACAGCCGTCAGGTTAACTTCATTAACGATGTTGATATTCCTGCGATCTTCTAAAACACCTACTATAGCTATCTGCACCTTGCTAATGTCAGGGAATTGATCCTGAGTATGCAAAACAATCTTGCTACCCAATTCTTGTGAAGACAACGAACTAATGAATTGAACAATTCCGTCGTTAACTGGTTCTAGAAAATCAAATTCCATTTATTATTTCTTTTTAGCAGCTGGTTTTTTAGCTGGTGCTTTTTTTGCTGTTGTTGCTTTCTTTGCTGTTGTTGCTTTCTTTGCTGGCGTTTTCTTTGCCGGAGTCTTTTTAGCGATCATTTCCTGAACTTCAGCCAATGTTAATTTCGTTGCATCAACATCTTTACTTAATTCAATTTTGATCTTTCCTTTTGTAATAACCGAACGACCCCAACGTGCTTTTTCAATCAGAATCCCTTCGTCTTCCCAATTGTGAAGCACCTTATCAATGTTTTTCTGCAATTTATCTTCAATCAATTCCTCAACATCCGCTTGCGATAAATTATCAAAATTGTATTTTTTGCTCACATTTACAAAAAGACCATTCCATTTGATGAACGGACCAAAACGCCCCACTCCTTTTTGAACTGCTTCTCCTTTGTAAACTGCAATTGGTGCATCAGCCAAAGCTTTTTCGTCAATTAATTCCTGAGCTCTTTCTTTTGTAACCGCTAAAGGATCTTCACCTCTTGGCAGTGAAATGAAAACACTTCCATGACGCACGTAAGGTCCGTAACGTCCATTACTTACTTCAACTTCTTCTCCTTTATATTCTCCTAAATTTTTAGGCAATAAAAATAAATTCAAAGCATCTTCCAAAGTAATATTACCAATATTTTGATCTGCCATTAAACTGGCAAACTTCTTATCTTCATCATCGGCTTCTCCAATTTGAGCCATCGGACCAAATTTTCCTAAACGAACGGATACTTGTCTTCCATCTGCATCTTTACCCAGAATTCTTTCACCGCTTTCTCTTTCTGCATTTGCTTCAACATCCTTAACATTTGGGTGAAACTTATCGTAGAATTCCTGCATCATGGTTGCCCAGTCAATATTTCCTTCTGCAATTTCATCAAAATCCTGCTCTACTTTTGCCGTGAAATTATAATCAAGGATGTTTCCGAAATTCTTAACAAGGAAATCTGTAACGATTGTCCCAATATCCGTTGGAACTAATTTTCCTTTATCAGAGCCTGTATTTTCTTTCAGCAACTTCTCTCCTACTTTATCAGCTTGTAAAGTAAGTTGTGTATAATTACGTTCCTGACCTTCCAGTGTTCCTTTTTCAACATAGTTTCTGTTGATGATAGTCGAAATAGTTGGTGCGTACGTAGACGGACGACCAATTCCTAATTCTTCTAGTTTTTTCACCAAAGACGCCTCTGTATAACGTGCAGGTGGTCTTGAATATCTTTCTGTAGCTGTAATATAATTGTTAGCTAATTTTTCGTTTACTTTTAAGGCTGGCAACATTCCTTCTTGCTCTTCCTCGTCATCATCATGTCCTTCAAGATATACTTTAAGGAAACCTTCAAAAAGTAAAACTTCTCCTGAAGCTGTAAAAATTTCGCTGTGATTATTCGCTTCAATTTTTACGTTTGTTCTTTCTAATTGTGCATCGCTCATTTGAGATGCTAATGTTCTTTTCCAGATCAAATCATACAAACGAGCCTGATCGCGGTCAATGTTTACCGTGTGACGCGACATATCAGTCGGACGAATGGCTTCGTGCGCTTCTTGTGCTCCTTTGCTTTTGTTAGCAAAAGTTCTCGGTTTAGAAAACTCTTTTCCGTATGATTTTATGATTTCAGCTTCAGCAGCATCCATTGCGTCTTTAGAAAGATTCACACTATCCGTTCTCATATAGGTAATAAGTCCGGCCTCGTATAAACGTTGTGCAAGCTGCATGGTGATTCCTACTGGCAAATACAATTTTCTGGCTGCTTCCTGTTGCAGTGTAGAAGTTGTAAAAGGTGCTGTTGGAGATTTTTTGGTAGGTTTAGTTTCTAAATCGGCTACCTTATATTTAGATCCGATGTTTTGTTTTAAGAAATCTTCGGCTTCTTTTTTAGTATTGAAATTTTTCGGCAATTTAGCTTTGAAAGCTTTTCCTGCTTCATTTACAAATTCTGCTACAATTGAATAACTCGCAATTGCATTAAAATTTTGGATTTCACGTTCTCTCTCAACAATCAAACGAACAGAAACAGATTGTACACGTCCGGCAGAAAGTCCGCCTTTGATTTTTCTCCATAAAACCGGAGATAATTCGTAACCTACTAAACGGTCTAAAACACGACGTGCCTGTTGTGCATTTACTAAGTTATAATCAATTTCTCTTGGATTCTCGATTGCTTTAAGAATCGCTGATTTGGTAATTTCGTGAAAAACAATTCTTTTGGTTTTTTTAGTATCTAGTTTTAATTCTTCCGCCAAGTGCCATGAAATAGCTTCTCCTTCGCGGTCCTCATCACTTGCTAACCAAACCATTTCGGCATTTTTAGATAGTGTCTTTAGTTTACTTACCAGGGCTTTTTTATCAGGAGAAACTTCGTATTTAGGTTTAAATCCATTTTCTACATCTACTCCTATTTCCTTTGATGGTAAGTCGGCTATATGTCCATAACTTGACTCCACCTGAAAATCACTTCCTAGAAATTTCTCTATCGTTTTCGCCTTTGCAGGTGATTCCACTATTACTAAATTCTTTGCCATTGATCTATTTTTCTGCAACAAAAGTAGAAGTTTTTTTTAAATATCAACCTTGATAATGCATTTTTGAGTTATTTTGATATTATGTTTCTAAAAATTGCAGATTTATCTGTATTCTCACCTATTATATATATAGGTATAATTTTTAATGGATGATGTATCAAGAATGTGCTTTTCCTTAAAATTTTAAATTGCAAACTTTGGATTTTAGATTATTTGGTCTGCCTGAATTTTCGTGCGATAAATTTAACCGCAAAGTTCGCAAAGGTTTTACGCAAGGTTCGCTAAGCTTTAGTTAAACTGAAAAATTTCGGAAGAAGTTCACAAAGCCTTAAGAAAGCTTTGCTACTAAAGTAATTCAATCTAAAACCTGAAGTCTAAAATCTAAAATTAAATTTGTTAATTCTTTCTCTGCCATCTTGTCATATTTATACCTTTTGCGTTATCTTTGCACTTTGAAATTATACAATGGAAAAGATTATTGAAGAAAGCAAGCAGGGCGAAAGTCTTGTTTTGGAGAATAAGCCTGAGAATACTAAAAAACTTTTTATAGAAAGTTACGGTTGTGCGATGAATTTTTCGGACAGTGAGGTCGTAGCTTCTATTTTATCAATAAACGGATACAATACTACACAAACTCTTGAAGAAGCCGACCTTGTTTTAGTAAATACCTGCTCGATTCGGGATAAAGCGGAGCAAACTATTCGTAAGCGTCTGGAGAAATATAATGCGGTAAAACGTATTAACCCGAAAATGAAAGTGGGCGTTTTGGGCTGTATGGCCGAACGTTTGAAAAGTCAGTTTCTGGAGGAGGAAAAAATAGTTGATCTTGTTGTTGGACCTGATGCTTACAAAGATTTGCCTAATTTATTGGCAGAAGTGGAAGAAGGCCGTGACGCCATCAATGTAATTTTATCGAAAGAGGAAACATACGGAGATATTTCGCCGGTTCGTTTGATGAGTAACGGAATTACAGCTTTGGTTTCAATCACACGTGGTTGCGATAATATGTGTACGTTTTGCGTTGTACCTTTTACACGTGGACGTGAGCGTAGCCGTGAACCGCAAAGTATTATGACTGAAATTCAGGATTTGTGGGATAAAGGCTTTAAGGAAATTACACTTCTAGGACAAAACGTTGACAGTTACCTTTGGTACGGCGGCGGTTTGAAAAAAGATTTCGTGAACGCTTCCGAAATGCAAAAAGCAACTGCAGTAGATTTTGATCAATTACTCGAAATGGTTGCGGTTAGTTTCCCAAAAATGCGTATCCGATTTTCTACTTCTAATCCGCAGGATATGCACGAAAGTGTTTTGCATGTTATTGCGAAATATCCAAATATCTGTAAACACATTCACTTACCGGTTCAGTCGGGAAGCAACAGAATTTTAAAAGAAATGAATCGTCTGCACACTCGTGAAGAATACATGACTTTGATTGATAAAATCAGAACTATTATTCCGAATGCTTCGATTTCACAGGATATGATTGCCGGTTTCCCAACAGAAACTGAAGAAGATCACCAGGATACTATGAGCTTGATGGAATATGTGAAATATAATTTCGGTTATATGTATTCGTATTCTGAGCGCCCGGGAACTTTGGCAGGAAGAAAAATGGAAGATGATGTTCCGGAAGAAACTAAAGCGAGAAGATTACAGGAAATTGTCGACTTGCAACAAAAACACGCCTGGTTTAGAAGCGAAGAATACGTTGGGCAAGTTGTGGAAGTTTTAGTCGAAAAAGTGTCTAAAAAATCAAAAGAAGAATTCTCAGGAAGAAACTCTCAAAGCATTACAGTTGTTTTTCCAAAAGAAAACTATAAAATTGGAGATTTCGTAAATGTAAAAATTACAAGTTGTACTAGTGGGACCTTAAAAGGTGAAGCGGTTGGTTTGAGTGAAATGAATTAATTTTTTTAACCGCAAATTTCACAAATTTTCACAAATTAATTCTTCATGACTGATACGACCGAATATTATTACAAAAAAGATGAAAACTACCAAATAGTTGGCATCTGTATGGAAGTACATCGATTATTAGGACCCGGTTTACTCGAAATCGTATATAAAGATGCGTTGGAAATTGAATTTAAAAATCATAGAATTCCTTATCACCGAGAAAAGGAATTTTCAATTGAATACAAAGGAGTTATTTTGCCCCATAAATTTTATGCGGATTTTATAGTTTATGATGACATAATTTTAGAAGTAAAATCTGTAAAGGAAATTTGCAATGATCACCTTGCTCAAACATTAAATTATATGAAACTTGCAGATACTCCTGTTGGAATAATTGCAAACTTTCAAAACAAATCATTAGTACATAAACGATTAATAAATTCTTAAAATGAATTTGCGAAAATTTGTGTAATTTGTGGTGAAAAAATATCACTATTTCAACTATCAGTTTTGTCAAGAAACCTGAAACAAAAAAAACTTGAAACAAAAAAACACATGGAAACAGTTCAAGCAATAAAACAACGATTTGAGATTATTGGGAATGACCCGAAACTAAATCGCGCCATTGAAAAAGCCATTCAGGTTGCTCCTACTGATATTTCGGTAATGGTAACTGGGGAAAGTGGTGTTGGTAAAGAAAATATTCCGAGAATAATCCATTCGCTTTCACACAGAAAGCATGGTAAATATATTGCTGTAAACTGTGGAGCTATTCCAGAGGGAACAATTGACAGTGAGCTTTTTGGTCATGAAAAAGGTGCTTTTACCGGTGCAACAAGCACGCGTGAAGGTTATTTTGAAGTAGCTGACGGCGGAACCATTTTTCTGGATGAAGTTGGTGAATTACCTTTAACGACTCAGGTTCGTTTGCTTCGTGTTTTGGAAAATGGTGAATTTATAAAAGTAGGTTCATCTCAGGTTCAAAAAACGAATGTGAGAATTGTTGCAGCAACCAATGTCAATTTATTTAACGCCATCGAAAAAGGAAAATTCCGTGAGGATTTGTACTATCGTTTGACTACTGTCGAAATTACTTTGCCTCCGTTGAGAGAAAGAAACGAAGACATTCATTTGTTGTTCAGAAAATTTGTGGCCGATTTTGCTCATAAATATAAAATGCCACCGTTGAAATTGGATGACGATGCAGTTCAGCTTTTGCAAAAATTCAGATGGAATGGTAATATTCGTCAATTGCGAAATGTAGCCGAGCAAATATCTGTTTTGGAAACAAATCGCGATATTACACTTGCTACGTTACGATCTTATTTACCAACCGAAGGAAGTAATTTGCCTTCTGTTATTAGTGATAAGAAAAAAGATAGTGACTTTAGTACTGAGAGAGACATTTTGTACAAAGTTCTTTTTGATATGAAAAGTGACTTGAATGATTTGAAAAAGCTAACATTAGAATTAATGAAAAATGGCAACTCAAAAGTACAGGACATTAATCCGAATTTGATTCAGAAAATCTATGGCTCTCAGGAAAACGACAGCGAAATTGATTTTGAAGAAGAACCAAGAACGGCTGTTATGACACCTGCAGCGCGCGAAGATAATTATCGTATCCAGGATGACAATAATTATTTAGATGCCGAAACTATTGAAGAAGAAGAGATTCTGCGTTTAGAGCAAAAAGAAATCGAAATGATTAAAAAATCATTAGAAAAAAATAAAGGAAAACGAAAAGCTGCAGCAGATGAATTGGGAATTTCGGAGAGAACTTTATATAGAAAAATTAAACAATTTGATCTCTAAATAGAAAATTCCAAAAATTAAATTCCAAATTCCAAATTGTTATATTTGAAAAAAAATAAATTTTAAACCAAAACACTAAAAAATTACTTTGTAATTTTTTAAGATTGGAATTTGGAATTTAAAAAATTGGAATTTCCAACTTATGATTTTATGAAAAAAATATATTCTTTATTAGCCTTTTTTAGCCTTTTTTTATTAAGTGGCTGCAACGTTTACAACTTTACCGGAACAGGAACAATTGACGCCAAAACTTTTCAGGTTAACTTTTTTCAGAACAACGCTGATTTAATTGAGCCCGGAATTGACAGACAATTTACACTGGCTTTGCAGGATTTGATTATGAATCAAACCAACTTAAACCTGGTGAGTAACAGTGGTGATTTAACGTATGAAGGTGAAATTATAGATTACAGAATTACACCAATGACGGCAACTGCAGATCAGCAGGCGGCACAAAACCGTTTGACGATTCGTGTAAATGTTAGATTTACTAATAAGAAAAAAGAAACAGACGATTTCGAGAAAACATTTGAATTTTACTATGACTTTCCCGGAACGTCATTACCAACAGGGTCTGTTTTGAACGCAGCAATTACTACTATTTTTGAAAGAATCACTCAGGATATTTTCAATGAGTCTTTAGCAAAATGGTAATTTTTTTGTTTAATTGGTAAATCGTTTAGTCGTTAAATCAATTAGACACATTCCCGATTAAACAGTTAAACAAATAAACGATTAAACACTAAATAATGAATGTAACTGATTATACATACCTAATAAATAAACCTGATACTATTACAGAAAAGCAGGCGGAAGCATTAGGCAATGTTTTGAATGAATTTCCGTATTTTCAAAGTGCGCGTGCATTGCGATTAAAAGGACTTTACAATCAAAATAGTTTTAAGTATAATTATGCATTAAAAGTTACAGCGGCTCATACGACTGATCGCTCTGTGTTATTTGATTTTATTACTTCAGATAGTTTTACTACTATTCAAGGAGAATATTACGATCAAAAACTTGAAGATCTTTTAAATATTACCGTTTTTGACAGCGAGATTGTCTTAGCAGAAGAAAAGAAGAAATTAGCCGACGTTCGTATTGATCCAATTGAAAAATCAATTTTAGATTCTATTAAAGAAGCTACTGGTGTTACTTTTGAAGAACCAGTAAAGATCGAAGAAAAATCAATTGATAGCATTATCGAGCAACCAACTTTAGAATCTATTACAGAACCAACAACCGTTAGTGTTGAGGAAACTTTAAAACTTGAAGAAAAAATAGTTGATTTGATTATCGAACAACCAATTGTCGATTCTTTTACAGAAGTGACAAACACTACTGTTGAAGAACCTGTAGAGATTGAAGAACAAACAAGTGAACCAATTACGGAGCAAGCTATTTTAGATTCTTTTAAAGAAGTTGCAACTGTTACTTTTGAAGAATTTATAACAGCCGAAGAAAAAATAATTGATGCAATTATAGAAAAACCTACTTTAGATTCTTTCAGAGAAGTAACTCCCACTCTTGAAGAGCCTGCAACAATTGAAGAAAAAACAATTGAGCCAATTACTGAGCAGGTTATCTTAGATTCTTTTAAAGATGTAACAACTGTCACTTTTGAAGAACCTATAACAACTGAAGTAAAAATAATTGATGCGATTATAGAACAACCAACTTTAGATTCTTTTAAAGAAATAGCTCCAACTATTGAAGAGCCTGCAAAAATTGAGAAAGAAACAGTTGAGCCAGTTACAGAGCAGGTTATTTTAGATTCTTTTAAAGATATAAAAACTGTTTTTTCAGACGAACCTATAACTGCTGAAGAAAAAATAATTGATACGATTACCGAACAACCAACTTTAGATTCTTTTGAGGAACTAACTTCAACTATTGATGATACTCCAATTATTGAAACTACACCTATTATAAAGGAACCAACTCCAACATTCTTTGATGAAATTGTTGAGGAAGAAATTCCAAGTGTAAGAGTGGAGCAAATTGAAGAATCAACATACAATGCACAAGAAGCCACAGCAGTTGTTTTTGAAGAGACGCCTATAGTTGAAGAACCAAAAGCTATTGAAGAGGTAAAAGAAATAGAAGTTTCAGAAACAGTAAAAACGGCAGAAGAAAATCTGGAAATCGGAAAACCTTTGGATTTTTCTGTTAGTGAAAAACACTCTTTTCAGGAATGGCTTCAATTAGCTAAAACAGAACCTATTGATCGTACTAAAGATGTCTCAGAAGCAGCAGAATCAATTGAAAAAGTTGAAAATACAGTTAAAAATGTAGCTAAACCTGAAACAATTGATGAAGAGAAAAAGAAAAAAGCAGAAATAATCAATAAATTTATTGAAGCAAACCCAAAAATTTCTCCAATAAAACAAACTGCAATAGTTCCAGCGGTACAATTGGATAGTAATAATGAAGAGAATTCTTACCTAATGACCGAAACTTTGGCCAGAGTCTATTTGGAACAAAAAAAATATACAAAAGCCATACAAGCATATGAAATATTAATTTTGAAATATCCAGAAAAAATTAGTTTCTTTGCAGACCGTATTTCGGATATTAAGATTTTACAACAAAATAACAATAATAATTAAGCAATGAGCACATTTTCAATTTTTTTAGTTTTAATCACAATAGTTTGTTTTCTATTGATCGTAGTAATCATGGTTCAAAACCCTAAAGGAGGCGGATTATCGTCTACTATCAGCGGAACTCAAATGTTAGGTGGAGTACAAAAAACAACTGACTTTTTAGATAAAAGTACCTGGACACTAGCGACTATTTTGATTGCTTTAATTTTGCTTTCAAGCTTAAGCTTCACAGGATCATTAAGTGATACTGATTCTAAACTTATTGAAAAAACAGAAGCTCCTGCAACTACACCAGCTGCACCAGTTCAACAAACTCCTGCTCCGGCAACGCCAGCAGCGAAATAATAGTTTTAAAATAAAATATAAAATGCCAGCCTGTCAAAGCTGGCATTTTTTTTAGGAAATAATGTCAGTTTTAGGAGCATGGCACAATTTCTGAAAGTTTATTGAACATTAAAAAACGTATAACTTATAACATTATAAAATCATGGCCTTAAACATTAAACCGCTTTCAGATCGCGTACTTATTGAGCCTGTTGCTGCTGAAACAAAAACTGCATCAGGTATTTTTATTCCAGATACTGCCAAAGAAAAACCACAAAAAGGAACTGTTGTGGCAGTAGGAAACGGTTCTAAAGATCATACAATGACCGTAAAAGTTGGTGATACTGTACTTTATGGTAAATATGCAGGAACAGAATTAAAATTAGAAGGAACTGATTATTTGATTATGCGCGAAGACGATATTTTAGCGATAATCTAAAAAAATACAAGTATTAAGTTCTGAGTATTAAGAATTAAGACAAAAGAAACTTGAAACTAATCAAACTTTAAACAAAAATTAAAAAAATGGCAAAAGATATAAAATTTGATATTGAAGCACGTGACGGATTAAAACGTGGTGTTGATGCATTAGCAAATGCTGTAAAAGTAACTCTTGGACCAAAAGGTCGTAACGTAATTATCGGAAAATCATTTGGTGGACCAACCGTTACTAAAGATGGTGTTTCTGTTGCAAAAGAAATCGAATTAAAAGACCCATTAGAAAATATGGGCGCTCAAATGGTTAAAGAAGTAGCTTCTAAAACTAATGATTTAGCGGGTGACGGAACTACAACTGCTACAGTTTTAGCTCAGGCAATCGTTAAAGAAGGTTTGAAAAACGTTGCTGCAGGTGCAAATCCAATGGATTTGAAACGTGGTATCGATAAAGCGGTTGAAGCTATCGTTGCTGACTTAGCTAAACAAGCTAAAGTGGTTGGAAGCGATTCTGATAAAATCAAGCAAATTGCTTCTATCTCTGCAAATAACGACGAAGTGATTGGTGAACTAATTGCTACAG
>Ga0247813_10000071_pt1 | contig 145533 bp, 131 predicted proteins | sample UWRJL169409C1_FD_180719 | JGI IMG/M metagenome (GOLD analysis project Ga0247813, IMG submission 180719) | Plant litter microbial communities from Arlington Agricultural Research Station in Wisconsin, United States - UWRJ-L169-409C-1 | ecosystem: Environmental > Terrestrial > Plant litter >...
TCAATTTAAGCTTTTATCCATTTGGAAGTGGAGAAGAAATTCTCCCTTCCTCTTTTTGCTTAACAACCACCGGAGTTGCATTTATGAATTGAATCTAAGGTTACAAAATGTGTCTATTTATAACTCTTTAGGAAGGTACTTCATAAACGATAACGGAATAATTACATGTGCAATTCAAATAAGTGACGATAACCTTTATCTTCCTTCAAAAAAAATCCGCAAGCGCTATTCGATTATTTCTAAAGAAAAAAAAATAAACAGTATACTACACCTGCCGACTTCATTTTCTTTAACTGATTTAAAAAAAATTATTTACTCATACCGAAAATCTGATTATTCAGGCTGGACACGCGATCACGAAAACAATATTCAATATTATCTTACCGAGATCGATTTAAAGAATATAGATATCAATTTAACGATCTATCTCAATCAAAATGTTACTGATTTAGTCCATATAAAATCCGGAATATTGAATGGGTTAACTTTAAAAGGAAAGTCAGACAAAACAGTTAGAATCGAAGACCTTATGTGCGATAAAATACATATTTTCGATTTCAATGCCGCCGAACTAAATATTCAAAACATCATTGCGCGCAGACCAAAAAACAAAGAGACTGTCTTTCAAATAGTGAATTCAAATTTGGCCGGTGGTAAATTAAATGAGATTGAATTTGCAGACTTTTACAAAGTAAATATTTATAGAACCCCGTTAGATGATGTACAGTTCACAGGATCAACATTCCCAAAAACAATTTATACAATTGCTAACATATATTATCCAGACGAAAAAGGAAGGAAGTATCACCAACTTCAATACGATTTATATAGACAACTTAAAACCTCATTACTTTCTCAGAACAATCAAATAGCTGCTTTAGAAATGCATGAGAAAATGTATAGTTCTATTCAGAAAAGTTCGGAATTAACATGGCAAAACAAAAATATTTTACGCTTAAACCAAATATCTAATAAGCACGCAACTTCACCGGGAAGAGCACTCATTGTAAGTCTAATTATAACATTATTTCTTTGGCTATCCTATTGTCTATTTCTCCCTAATAAAAGTTTTGTATTTGGCTGGTATGGTTGCAGCGAGTTCATAACTGGTATTAAAAATTACGGTCAAGTTTTACAGGACAATATAAAAGTAATTTTTGTCTTGGCAAATCCATTCCATAATACAAATCAATTGAATGATTTACTCCCTAACAAAAATCAACAAATCAGTACCACAAACTATGCAATTTCATTTGCTTCCAGAATTCTAATCGCATGGATATATTATCAATTCGTGAGTGCCTTTCGGAAATACGGTCAACGTTTGTAAAGGAAAGACTTATGGGGCCAATTTTGAGCTTATAAAATAGATTCTTAAAGCACAATCAATCCAAAATTCAACATCAAAAATTCAAAATTCCCAAATCAATTATTCCTCCGCAGCCAGCCCCTCTTATAAAAAATAAACACCAGCGTAATCGCGAGCACCGCCATGAAGGCCATCGTGAAAAAGTAACCGTATTTCCATTTCAGCTCGGGCATGAACTCGAAGTTCATTCCGTAAACGCCGACAATGAATGTGAGTGGAATGAAAATAGCGCTGATCACCGTGAGCACCTTCATGATCTCGTTCATTTTTTGTCCCTGCACGGCGTAATACAGGTTCGCCATACCATCAAGGATCTGTTTCTGCGAATCGATCTCTTCGATAACGCTCCAGCAGCCGTCTTTCAGGTCGTCGTAGTAATGCGCGTTTTCCTGTACAAACAAATGGCTTTCCACGCGCTCGAGCTGTGTAACGAGCTCCCGCATCGGCTGAACGATCTTGCGCAGCTCCACCAGTTTCCGTTTCTCCCACTCGATCTGGCGCAGCGTGTCGCTTTTGACGTATCGGACCAGCAGCTTTTCGAGGTCTTCGATCTGCGAAGAGATCTCGTCGACTACTTCCATGTAATTGTCAATGATGGCTTCGAGCATGCGGAACAACAGGAAATCCGGACCCTTTGCACGGATCTTTCCTTTTTTCATTTCGAGCCGCTCACGCACTTCAGGAAAGTGGTCGGACACATGTTCCTGGAAAGAGATCAGGTAATTGGCTCCCATAATGAAGCTGATGCGCTCTTTCTTCAGCGAAAAGTTCGACTTGCTCGTAGGCAGCGCGGAAACGATGGAAAAGAAAATGTAATTCGGGTATTCCTCGAGCCGCGGGCGCTTCGTTCCCTTAAACAGATCTTCGACCGTGAGTTTGTCGATATCGAGATGCTCGCACAGCTTAACGATCCGCTCTTTCTCCTGCATCGAATGAAAATTAAGCCAGTGCATCACTTCCTGCTCGTTTTCAGGATCGAAATGCGTGGCAAAGTACGCTTCGATTTCTTTCGTGAGGGTAATCATGTCCGCAGTATAGCGGTAATGCTGTGCCGGATGCTCCATGTTACGAATATAGCAACAATTGACAATGAACAACGGACAATGCACAACGATTTGGTCACACGAAACATTTTAAGAAACAGTAAAAAAACCGCTGATTTTCATTATTTTTCGTTCAGCTAACTGAAAAAACCTTCCTATGAAATCAGCTGTTGTATCTGTTTTTATCCTGCTCTCGTGCCTGTGCGTTGCGCAGGATTCCAGTTTCGTTACCGTGCACGTTATTTACGGCTCAAGGCCCAAAGCGAAAGGCGAAGGAAAATGGTTCGGCGGAAAGCTTGGCGGACACGTCGGGCTGGAAATCGCTCCCAACCAGGTGTTGCATTTCAATCCGGGTGGAAAAGTGAAAGCATTTACGGGAAATTCCGAACCGGGGCGTTTTTCGCTTTCCGAAACCGAATCGTTTTACTGTACATTCGGCTGCGACACCGTAAAGCGCATGTCGGTCCGGATTCCTGTTCCAGCCGAAGGACAGCGTCGTATCGACAGCCTATCGGCCAGCTACATTTCCAAAGCGCCTTATGCTTACGCGTTTTTCGGAATGCGCTGCGCAGCCGCGTGCTATCATTTTATTTCGATCGGAAAAGCCTACCCGGAATGCTCCACCGGCAAAATGGTGCGGAAATTCTTTTACCCCCGTCGCCTGCGCAAACGATTACTCCGATCAGCTAAAAAATACGGCTGGGAAGTCACCATTACAGAAGGAACGAAGAGACGAAAGTGGGACCACGACTGAACAATTCACAAGCATCAATGAACCGTTGATAACGACTCGAAACGACCAACTATTCCCTATTTCCTAACCCCCGGTTCCCTAGCTCCCTATTCCAACGCCTCCCCAATCACCTTCACCGCACGCTGATTGCCTTCCGACTGGATCGCCTGTTTGATCTTCACCTTTTCCTTGCTCGTCAGGTGCCACGAAAGCGAAATGCGGTTCTTCGCAAATTCCCGCAGGTTCACGGAAACGAAGCGCATCGGGAACAACTGGCTGATTGTCGACATTTTCAGCAGCTCTTCCTGGTCAAAATCCTGCGTACGGGGGAAGTTGCCGTAAATATTCGAGAATGGCAGCGTGAATTTATCGAGGAAGGTCACCTTCTTGATCTCCTGACCGGTGAGCATTTTCTTCGTGTCGCGGATCTGGATGATCATCACGCCGGACGTGTTTTCCTTAATCCAGTTCCGCATGGCGAACATCCATTGCGCGGTTGTTTTCCCACCGAAATTATCGCGCGTGCCGGCATCCATGATCTGTATCGACGGCGTGGTTGGCAGTGTTACCATCGGCAAAACGAACGGGAAGGTCGCATTCATCCTCAGCACACTTGTGAAACGAAGCTTATCGACCGTATTTCCTTTCAGCAGCTGGTGAATATCGATGTTCTCGTAGGAGCTTGCCATTCCGCTCAGCGTCGATTTGCTGCCGGTCATAAAGTTCAGCGGCTGCGACGAAATAAGCAGTCTTCTGCCGTCGTTGACGATCGTCGGGGAATAAATGATCACGGGAATCCGGCCTTCCTGCTCGGGTTCACTGAAATAGCTCAGGTCGTGATTCATGATGTTCTGCGTATTCTCGTTCAGGTCGGCTTCAAAGGCCATTCCGCGGTCGTAATTATAAGAATGTCCCTGCTCTAGCTTGGACTGGTAACGGAAGAAGATGTCGTTGGTCGACGCAGCAAAACACATCCGGTTGAGCAAATCTTCCGTTATTTCGGCGTAGTATTTCGGATCGTGCAGGTTGACCTGTTCGCCATTCCGCTGTTTGAGCAGCAGCGAGCGGTAAAAGCTTGCGCCCACCATTCCGCCGGAAGCACCGGTGATAACGGCAGTGTGCTGCGAAAATCCTCCTGCCGAAACGGAATCGCAGTAGCGCATGACCTCAAAAGCCCAGGACGCGCTGCGCGATCCGCCACCGGACGTATTGACAAGAAACAGGATAGGCTTTTCTTCGCCCGTCTGCTTTTTCCAGTTGTTCAGCAGCGCAATGTAATTCAGGGAATCCGCCGTGATCGCCGCCTCGTCAGAACAGCTTTCAATGATCGCTTTGTTGTTGTACGGCACCCGGAGCTCCGGCGCGTAATCCAGCCCGTAAGCCTGGTTCTCGAACTGGAACATATCCCAGTTTTCCGAGAAAAGGTCCATACCGCCGAGGATAACGATGAGCACGACATATGTCCAGCCTTTCATCCAGGAGAGCAGCGCACTGAACAGCATAAGCACGATCGTGAGCAGGAGCACAATGCTCATCGCCGCCGGAACATCGAGCATGGAGCCGCCGCCAAGCAGCCCGAGCAGCACGAATGCAACAACGGTCGTTACTTCAAATACCGTCGTGGAGATCCTGTTCTGGGCAAATACGTTCTGCAGAAGCGTGGCGCTGTAATGCCGGGTCGAACGGCATTGCTGCACGCGGAACGAACGGCCCAGGTACCAGTACAGCGGATGCTGGGCATCAGCTGAATACCGTACGGTTTTGCCCTGGCTGATCCGCGACCAGCGTGGCTGAACGCCCGGAACGGGCTTCGTGCGCAGGAGCAGGTCGAAAAAATTCTTGTTGGTCGGAAAGAAATAAGCAATGGAAATAGCAATGAACAGCAGGTAGCCGATGATGTAGGTAATTACGTAGCCCGTTACTTCGGTAGTGGTGGCAAATTCCTCCACTCGCTGGAAACGCGTCATTTCCATCAGGTAGACAATATTGAAGATCACCGGGATCACAGCATTGTTCATGCAGAATTTCACGAATGGCTTGTGAACCGTCGCTAAAAACGGGAAACGCGGCCCCAGGCGCACATAGCTGTAAGAATTAAAAGCCATCGTCAATCCGCCGAAGGAAAATCCCAGCAGCACAAACGACCACATGCCGACATCGCCCTGGTATTCGGGAGAAAGGAATAAAAAGGGAATACCGAAAGCGCGGCCCGTGCGGTCCGTCACGATGGCAAACAGGAGCACCCAGTACAGGAGCGCAACGAGGTTGTACTTTAAATGACTGAAAATCAAAACAACAGGGAAAAAGTAGCGTATGAAGTTGAAACTTTTTTTGACCCTTTCTCGTGTGGACATGTTTTAAAAATACAAAAATTGTTCAATGATGGATCCCGATTTAATTTTTGTTCTGAAATCAGCCGGTTAGGACCATTCTCGGCCCTTAGAACGACCTGGCAAAAGCAAGACTGTGATCAGCCTCTCCCCTGTGAGGGGAGAATGAGAGGGGTGGCACCATCTATGCGTTCCTCCATCCGGGCATAAGATTCAGACAGTGAACACCTCGCAGCACATCCGTACCAACCTCGTACCTACTGCCTGCATAAGACAAACCTGAAGCAAACATAAGACGAAGGTAAGACGAATATACCACGTACTTACAGCGGTGATATAGCGGTGATACAGCAGTGTTAAAGCGGCAGAATGCAACTCTTGAAATCCTAAACAGGGAAATACGCAGGCTGCTTCGTCAGGAAGAAAGATACAAAAAACGGGGCGCATGTCCAACGATCTTCCAACCAATTAATTCACAGGCCTCAGTAACGGTCTTCCAGCGGCGTGATCTTGCATTTGATAAAATCCGTCACAAGATACACCAGCGTTTTCCCGACAACAGCCTCTTCCCGCTCGTTCTGAGGAGCGCCTTCCGGCAGATGCAAATAACACGCCTGTTTCAGCGAAGCCATCTGCCGCACATAGAAGCGCGCCTGTTCAACGGTAATGCCGCTCGGCGTAAACGCACTGGAAGGCATAAATTGGATGCTGTCGAGGTCCAGCTCGATCCCGGTTGTTTCTTCGGAAAGCAGGCTGCGTCTCTGCAGAATAGCTTCATGGTAGCTGTGCTCGTCGATCCATTCCTCGAAAAACGTACAGTCCGCCTTCATCGCGTCCAGCCGCTGCAGGATCGCTTCATTGTTGTAGGATTGGTGCAGGCCGAGCACCGTGTAGCTTTTCATAAAGCCGTGCTCCCAGGCATAACTGAACGGATTTCCGGAGTGCCGCCCTTCCAGCTCACGTGTGTCTGCATGCGGATCGAGGTTGATAACTGCAACCGCCCTGGCAACTGCCAGCGAAGCACCTCGTATCAATCCGTAGGCATTGTTGTGTCCGCCGCCGATCACAATGGGAATTCCACCTCCGGTGATCACTTCCTCTGCCCATTGCGTAACGAAGGTATCGAGCTCAGACACCAGCTCGTGCAGCGATCGCATCGACTGAACGGCAGAAGGAACGATCGTTCCATGTATGGCAATGTCATCTCCCTTTAAGAAACGGTTGCTCTGAACAGCCATAAACCGCTGAATGAATGCAGCAAAGGCTTTGTCCGAACCGCCGAATCCGCCGTTTGCCCGCGGACCGAGATCCTCACAGATCCCAAGCACATGAAAGCGCCTGTTCTTCCATGATTCGTCGTTTTCCGTGCAGAAATGCACTTCCTGCCCTATGCGCGTTTCCCCTTCCCGGGAAGAAACCCAGGTCGCTTTGTCCAGCTCCGATGGAACGCGCAATTCAAAATGGTCACTCCTGTACAGCATACTCACTGATTAAGGTTAGAAAATGTTCCGGCGCAGGAATCGGCCGCATCGTTGCAGTCGTAACGAACACGAGGCTGGTTTTCGCCCGGGAAAGCATTGTTCCCGCTTCGTTGTGGATCTCGTATTCGAAAAACAGGCGTGCACCTTTCGTCTCGACGATCCGTGTAGTGATCGCAAGCTCGTCATCGTAAAGCGCCGGCGCGAGGTAATCGACCTCAAAATGACTCACGGGAAGCATCACGCCGTCGTCTTCGAGCGATCGGTAGCTCATTCCGAGCGACCGGAGCGCCTCGACCCTTCCGACTTCAAAATAGGTGGCATAATTGCCGTAATAACAATAGCCCATTTTGTCTGTTTCGCTGTAGCGGACTCTTAATTTCAGTGTGTGAGAAAATGACGTTTTCATGATTTGTTCTAACCCGTTAATTGTAAACAAAAATGGCAACAATTTTCCACAAATAACGTTATATTCATACGACTAAAAATCCTATGTTCACCTAATAAATCAAATAATTCATCTTTTTATTTTTTAAATTCGTCGAACAAACCAACCGTGTCAAGGAAAGTGCAAATTAATGTTAAAGTATAGCTTAAACCAATTGTAAAACTTTTCAAATAATCAACCCCCTTTCAACTTTTTTTTTCACTTTTTTATGTAAATATTTGCTCCTGTTAAAGATCAACCGCATTACCTAATGCAAATGAATCTATTACGAGACCAATTAATTATTAACAACATACAAACAATGTCCATTACAATGAGTACCAACCATGATGCTATTTGGAGTTCTTGTCTTAAAGTAATCAAAGACAATATCCCGCTGCAAGCCTATAAAACATGGTTTGAACCTATTGTACCGATCCGCATTGAGAACAACGTTTTAATGATCCAGGTGCCGTCTCATTTTTTCTATGAGTGGCTGGAAGAGCATTACATTACCTTACTGAAAAAAGTCGTTAAGAAAGAGCTTGGCGCAGAAGGACACCTGGAATACAGCATCGTTATGGAGAACAGCGCAAGCAACTCCGCTCCGTATACGGTGAAGCTTCCTGCTTCCAACGGAAAAGCACTGAAAAATGCACCGGTAAACATGCCGATCAACATCAGCGACAACCCGATCAAGAATCCGTTTATCATTCCGGGCTTGAAGAAGGTGAATGTCGATTCCAATCTGAATCCTGCTTATTCCTTCGAGAATTTCGTCGAAGGAGATTGCAACCGCCTGGCGCGCTCTGCGGGTTATGCCGTTGCGAACAAGCCCGGGGGAACAGCTTTCAATCCGCTCCTGATCTACGGAGGTGTCGGCCTTGGAAAAACACACCTGGCCCACTCTATCGGAATTGGCATCAAGAACCAGTCGCCGAATAAAACCGTTCTGTATGTCGGATCGGAGAAATTTGCGCACCAGTTCATCGACGCATTAAAAAACCAGACAACCAACGATTTCATCCATTTCTACCAGATGATCGACGTGCTCATCATCGATGACGTGCAGTTCTTCTCCGGCAAAGAAAAGACACAGGATGTTTTCTTCCATATTTTCAATCACCTGCACCAGAACGGCAAACAGATCATTCTGACATCCGACAAGCCGCCGGTAGAAATGCAGGGAATGGAGCAGCGTTTGCTGTCCCGTTTCAAATGGGGATTGTCTGCCGATCTCAGCACACCGGACCTTGAAACGCGTATCGCGATCATGGAAAAGAAAATGTACGGGAACGGCATCGAGCTTCCGCGTGAAGTAGTGGAATACCTTGCTTACAGCATCAACACGAACATTCGTGAGATGGAAGGCGCTTTAACATCGCTTCTTGCACAGGCTTCCCTGAACAAAAAAGCGATCACGCTCGAGCTGGCCAAACAAATGATCGACAAGTTCGTGAAAAACACGGCCCGCGAAGTATCCATCGATTACATCCAGAAAGTGGTGTGCGATTACTTCGACCTGCCGATCGAAATGCTGAAGTCCAAAACACGGAAACGCGAAGTCGTACAGGCCCGCCAGATCTCCATGTACTTCTCCAAGAAAATGACCAAATCGTCCCTGGCGAGCATCGGTGCACATTGCGGAGGAAAAGACCACGCAACCGTACTGCACGCCTGCAGGACCGTTACGAACCTGTCTGAGACAGACAAGCAGTTCCGCGTGTACCTCGAAGACCTTGAAAAGAAATTGACCATTCAATAGCAGAAAGCCCCTTCCGTCACACCGGACGGGGCTTTTTTAATAATTACAAAAACGAAAGACTATGAATCAGCAGGAAATGATCGTTTATGGAGTTCTCGGAGCATTCGTGCTGCTGTTGCTCATCAAATCCGTCGTGATCGTAACGGAGCAAACAGCCGTTGTGATCGAGCGACTAGGGAAATTCAAGCGCATCGCCACTTCGGGGATCAGCCTCGCCATTCCGTTCATCGACCGGAAAGCTTCCGTGCAGAACCTGCGCGTGCAGCAGCTGGACGTAACCGTTGAAACGAAAACCAAAGACAACGTATTCGTCAACATGCAGGTTTCCGTACAGTACAAAGTCGTTCGCGAGAAAGTGAAAGATGCGTATTATTCACTCGACAATGCGCGCGGACAGATCGCTTCGTATGTCTTCGACGACGTTCGGGCGGAAGTTCCGAAACTGGACCTCGACGATGTATTCTCCAAAAAAGACGACATTGCGGTAGCGGTTCGCGACAACATTGCCGAAGTAATGGACGAATACGGTTACCAGATCATTAAAACGCTGATCACCGATATCGACCCCGATCACAAGGTGAAAGAATCCATGAACAGGATCAACGCCGCAAAAAGAGACCGTGAAGCTGCTTTACAGGAAGCCGAAGGCCACAAGATCAAGATCATCAAGGAAGCTGAGGCCGAAGCAGAAGCAAAACGCTTGTCAGGTGAAGGTATCGCACAGCAGCGACTGGAGATCGTTCGCGGTTTCAAGGAATCTGTTGCCGATTTCCAGCAATCGCTTCAAACGGTGAGCCACGAAGAAGTAATGCAGTTCGTTCTGATGACGCAGTATTTCGATACGATCAAAGACATCGGCGCAAACTCCAAGAACTCTTCCATCCTGATCCCGCATTCTCCGGGAGCTATGCGTGATTACCAGGATCAGATCATCCAGGGAACATTTATGGGCCAGAAGCTCAACGATCAGTCAAAAGACGTTTAGACCGAAGACTACCGGCTAAAGACTATCGACTTTAATACGGGAGCGATTCGAAAAAACCGTTCGTGATCACCAGCGTATCGTCTGTCGATCCGGGACGCGTGAATTTCCCCTGGAAGAAGCCGTTCATCTTGTGCGTTGTCGTATTGTGCTGGCTGATGGTGTAATAACCGCTGGCAAGGGTTGGGAATTCCACGCTGTTATACGTTGCCGTACAACCCGTTGCTGACATTGGATACGTACCGACAGCCCCGTTGGTTCCGAAGTTCATCTGAACGGACACACTGTCGTTGCCAACGTGCAGTGACCATCCGGAAGCATACGCCAGTTGTTTGATCTCCGCAGTAATAGATGTTCCATTGGCAGAAAAAGAAGCATATGGGAAATCCGTTGTCGCACAAGGCCCGCAGCTTCCTCCGCAATCGATCGCCGTTTCACCGGAATCGAGCTTTCCGTTCAGGCAGGGATTAATCGTTGGCTCTTCGTCTTTTTTACAGCTTACTGTCAACACAAGAACTGTGAAAACTATTGCACTCAGGTGATGAAATTGCATATTCTCTCTTTAGTTTTGCTAAAATAACGAAACAAACTGGAAAGTAACAAGACATACCGTACCGTAACAGCGATCAGCGAAGGCTTTTACAAGGAAAAAGGATCGAAATTCCTGGCTTTTGCCGTTCCGTGTAAAACAGAGGACGAAGCCCGCTCTTACCTGTCTGCGTGGCGTAAAGAGCATCACCAGGCGTGTCATGTATGCTACGCGTTTCGTTTCGGCAGCGATAAGAAAAAATTCCGCGCAAGCGACGACGGCGAGCCTTCCAATTCTGCCGGGCCGCCAATACTGGGACAGATCCAGTCATTCGACGTAACCAACGTACTCGTGGCAGTTGTGCGGTATTATGGCGGCACCAATCTCGGTGTCGGTGGGCTGATTCAGGCCTATCGCTCTTCCGCGAAAGAAGCGCTGGAAAACGCCGTTATCCTTGAGCAGGAAGATCTGTTCGTCGTTGAGCTCAGCTTCAGCTACGAGCAAATGCCTGCCGTGATGTCCTTATTAAAATCTTTACAGCTAACGATCACGGAGCAGCAATTTGAGCTTGCCTGCCGTATCGTCTGCGAAGTGCCTGTTTCCAATAATTCCGCTATGGAAAAATTGTCGGGACTGGAAAACGTTCAACTCATTCAACATGGAATTAAAGAATAAAGCATTGCTCGAAGAGCTGATCGCAGTTCAGGGACTGGCCAGCGACGAAGGAGCCATCAGTGCGTTTGTACTCGATTATATCGAGCAAAACAAGCAATCGTGGAAAGTCATGCCGGAAGTCATCCACGGCGACGGCTTCCAGGATACGATCATACTCGTTTTCGGCAAGCCGCGTACGGCTATTTACGCCCATCTCGACACGATCGGCTATTCTGTCGGCTACAACAAAAACCTGATCCGCGTGGGCGGCCCGCGGATTATAGACGGCACGGCACTCGTCGGATCTGACAGCCAGGGGCCTTGCGAAGCCGAGCTGATGATCCTTGAGAATGAATACGGCGAAGATTCCATCAATTTCGTTTCAGACCGCGAGATCGACCGTGGCACATTGCTTTCCTTCAAGCCCAGTTTCCGCGAAACGACCGAGTACATTCAATCGCCCTACATGGACAACAGGCTTGGCGTATGGACGGCTTTACAGGTTGCCGAAACCATCGAGCACGGGGCCATTGTTTTTTCGACATACGAAGAGCACGGTGGCAACTCCGTTGGAAACTGCGCCCGCTATTTACTGGAACATTACGGGACGCGGCAGGCGTTGATCTGCGACATTACCTGGGTTACGAACGGCGTCGTTCACGGCGCAGGAGTCGCTATCTCCATGCGCGACAGCATGCTCCCGAGAAGAAGCTACCTGGAACGTATCATCGGGATTGCGCGTAATTCGGACGTACAATTTCAGCTGGAAGTAGAATCGGCCGGCGGAAGCGACGGTTCTGTTCTCCAGAAATCGGATCTGCCTGTCGACTGGTGCTTTATCGGCGCCGCGGAAGACAACGTTCATTCCCCGGACGAAAAAGTCTTTAAATCGGATATCGTTTCGATGATCAGGCTGTACGAAGTGCTAATGGCCAAGCTGTAGCTTCTCACTATCACTTCAGCTTTTCAAGAGTTCAACGATGTAAGAGCATTGTTGAAGGAGATTTGATTCGAAATACAGATTTTGAAACTAAGAATGATTTTTTCGTCGGGTAATATTAGGTTTTGTTCTACTATTGAGCTGATGGATATCCATCAGCATACTAAATGAGAGATCATTTTCTTTCTACAATTCTCTCTGCGTTCTCTGAATACACAGTACTTCCCCAATCCTCTGCGGCGCTTTGCGACGTGTCCGTCCGACCAGTTGGCGGGCGGGTTATAAAAGTAAACTCGTCCGTTAATAAATCCCCCGTGCACGCTGTGTCTTAGTGGTTAATTCACCACACGAAGAGCACAAAGACGAGGTTAAAATGATGATTGATCTGAAGATTCTGGCTGTTGACAATAATTCAGACAGCAATATTACCCGGTTTTTCATTTTTGGAATGGCCGAAATAGCAGGTAAATCTACTTCCTGTAAGGATAATTGCGGTGCCGTGGAATATTGTTTACGATCAGTGCAATAACCAGCATAATGACCACTCCGCTTAAAACGGGCGTTACTGCATACATAAATCCAAGCGCTTTGATTTTCTCTGAGCCGATATTGGCGATCAGGGCCGTTGCTCCACCCGGCGGATGCATGGTCTTTGTTACCTGCATAATGACAATGGAAAGCGAAACCGACAAAGCCGCGGAAAGCCACAATTCGCCGGGTATCAATTTGTGTATCAAGACACCGGTGAGTGCTGAAAAAACATGCCCGAAGACCAAGTTCCGGGGCTGAGCCAGCGGACTGTTCGTAGCACCGAAGATCAGTACGGCGCTCGCACCGAACGATCCGATGAGAAAAACGTTATCCTGCTCTGCAAGCGTCCTGCTTTGAATAAAACCGATCAGCCCGATTCCTATAAAAGCCCCGATGAAGGTCCATAAATGGTCTGCGGGCTCAACGATCGTCTGTTTATAAACCACGTATTTTGCCATCCGGAACGTACGGTTGATCCGTTTTCTCTTTTTCATCAGCGGAAAATGATCAGCGCAATGGTGTTACATCCGAAACAGAGACAACGATCAGGTCCGGACAGTCTTTCGGCGGCTCGACTTTCGCCTTTTTCCAGGCAAATTTCACTTTCATACCGTCGACTTTGAATTTGTCCTCCAGGTTTACGGCGAAATAGCTCCGAAGTACATCGCCCTGGATAACGGTAATGTAAAAACCACATTCGGGAGAGCTGATAACTGTTCCAGCCAGTCTTTCGGTGACAGGTTCGGAACCGTTGTCAACAACCGGAACGTCTTTTGGCGTGCGGCACGCCTGTAGAGCAACTACCACGAGAAGTACAAAAAATACCGCCGGGATTCTGAGTGTTCGCTGTTTCATTTGTCTGAAATTACCTTGTTCAATAATACGGATTTTCCGGCAATAAAGGCCGTTGTCCAGGCAGCCTGGAAGTTGTATCCGCCCGTTATCCCGTCGATGTCCATTACTTCGCCGGCAAAGAACAGGCCCGGATATTTTTTCGACTGCATGGTGCGTACGTCGATCTCGTTCAGATCGATTCCCCCGGCAGTTACGAATTCTTCCTTAAAAGTCGTTTTACCCTGCATGCGGTAACTGTCGCTGAACAGTACTTCTGTTAAACGATTCAACTGCTTCGGTCCTGCTTCCGACCAGATCTTGTCTTCGGGAATACCGGCTTTGCCCAGCAGATAGGTCCACAAGCGCGTTTTGATAGCAAACAGCGGCGTATTGCTCATTTTCTTCGACGATCCGGCAAATGACGCAAAAGCAGCACGGATTTTTTCCGGTTTCTCGCCGCCCGTCCAGTTCACACTGATCTCCGAACGGTATTCCTTGTCCGCGAGGATGCGTGCACCGAAAGCCGAACATTTCAGAACAGCCGGTCCGCTCATTCCCCAGTGCGTGATGAGCAACGGACCAGCGGAAACCCATTTTTCGCCTGCGACTTTTACAATGGCGTTTTCGACCACTATGCCCATCAGCTCTTTCACAGGCTCTTCAGGCATATTAAAGGTGAACAGCGACGGTAAAGGAGGAATAATCGCGAGATCAAGGCCTTCCAATAGCTGAAAACCGCTGATCTTGGGTTGTCCGCCGGTTGTGAGAATAACGGACTTACAAAATAATTCTCCTTTATTCGTGTCGAGCTTCCAGCCTTCCTCCTGCTGCAGGATCCTGTCTACGCGCGATTCTAGTTGAAGTGGAATATGCAGGCGATTGAGCTCATTCAGAAAGCAATCGATGATGGTTTGCGAATCGTTGCTTTCGGGAAACAGGCAGCCGTCGGGGTAAGTCCGCAGGCGAATGTTCTTCGACAGCAGCCAGCTGACCATGTCTTTTGAAGAGAATTCGTAAAATGCTTTCTTCAGGAAACGCTCGCCTCGCGGATAATTGCGCGAAAGCTCTGATGGATCGGAAAGCTCGTTGGTCACATTACAACGTCCGCCACCGGATATCCGGACTTTGGCCAGCGGCTTGATCCCTTTTTCAAGAATGAGGATGCGCGCTCCCGGAAAGTGCGTTCCTGCCTGTATCGCAGCAAAACAACCTGCAGCTCCACCTCCGATGATAATCACGTCCCATTCGTTCTTCATGGTACAAAAGTAACAGGCTTCCGCTTAAGAGCGGTATTAGTGGTGGAGTTTTACGGATCCTGAAAGACTTGAAAGCCCAAAATGTGCTGCAATAAAAAAGGCTGTCCGGAAACGAACAGCCTTTTGAAATTATTTAATTGTCTTAGCGAACGATCTCTACGCGTTTCATCGTTATTCCGTTCGGAGTGGTGATGCGCACCAGGTAACTTCCGGCAGCAATGCCCGAAACGTCCATTTTAACGGTCCCGTTCTGAGCCTGTGCAACCATTCCGGCAGCTTGTCCTGTCAATGTAAACAGCTCCGCCGATTCGATTGTCGTATTCAGGCTTTGAATCGTAAGCGCTGTTGAAGCAGGATTCGGGTAAAGGGCGATCGACAGCTCAAGCTCTTCGATTCCCAGAGCACCGTTTGCCACCTGCACCGGCGCGCTTGCCGAAGCGTAATTCTGTTTGGTACCGATCACCGTAAGTGGAAGATCGGATGTCAATGCATCGAATGTAATGTTGGCAACGCCACCTGAAACGATGGCTTTACCGATCAGGACGTGTCCCTGTGATACTGCCACGAGCGCACCGTTCACCGAACAGTTCACGGCAAGGCTTGTCGTCCCCAGCGGAACTCCGGCAATGGGTGAAATGGTCAGCGGCATGGTTTGCTTATTGCGGAACTGCAGTGACGGATCTCCGAAAAAGATCCATGTCTGCATGACTTCTTTTCCGTCTGTTCCGGGATATTCTTCCAGCATGCTCATCTGCGCATTGTAGAAGAGCCCGCCTGTTGTGGTCTTGATATTATCCGGATACGCCTGCGCAATGATCTCCGTCATTTCGTCCTGTGTCTGCATTGGCTGTGCCCATGCCATGAGGATGGATGATCCTGCAGCAGCGATCGCACCGGCCGGCGTACCGTTATTGTCGGCGCGAAGCCAGTTTTCGGAAATACAGGTTTGCGAGCTGAATGAGCCGTTGTTACAGGCTACCGAAATAACGAAAGGATAAAAACCGTTGTTGGTGGCCGCATTGATGTTATTGGAGGAGAAATTTCCCGAAATGCACATGTTCACATCACCGTGACCGGTATAATTGAACAGGCCTACTCCTGCATTGAGAACGGGCAGAATGTGTGTTGAATTCGGATTTCCGGTAGCATCTTCCCCGGAGTGTGAGCCATCGTAAAATTCGGAAACACTTGTGTATCCGTAGTCCATCAGGCGCGTACGAATATTGCGCATGTGCTGCCAGTCCGGCTCGCCATCGTCGCCGATACCCTGCCCTTCGTTGGAAGCAAGGCCAATTGCTTTTTCCATCCAATTGCCAGCAGCAGGACTGCTTTCGTATTCAATCGTGCGGCTGACCATGGTTGCTATCTGCGCTGCATTACCGGAAAAACGGCCGACAAACACTTCCGGGTAGAAATCGTTCGCTCCGCCCGCAAGCTGTCCGTAATAGGAATCGCTGTAAAGCTCTTCACCGCCGGAAATTCCGTAGGTATGTGCCGGAATCTGCTCGTGGTCGCCTACAAAAAGAACGAAGATCAGGTCGGGATGCGTGTTGTAATAGTTCTGGATATAAGCTTTGATCGCCACATCGCCTGTTCCTGTCTCGGCCGTGGTTACGACTTTAGTGAAGATCCCTTTTGCATTTTTCCAGTTCACAAAAGGTGTGATCGCCGAAGAGAACTGGCTGTCTGTAATGACCAGCATTTCGCCGTCTTCGTCCAGATCTGCGTATTTCTGAGAAACCGAATTGATGAAGAAACGATTTTGTGCCTGCTGCATCACGTTATCCGATGCAGTCGTTTTAAGCTCGTTCAATCCTTTAATGTGATCCTGGTAAACGACACGAACGCGCAGGTTCTCATGGATGCGCAACACTTTCGTTACCGGGTTGTACTGGTAAGGAGACAATGTAATGGTTTGCCCACGCGTTGCACGCCAGACGAACGGATCGTTGAGCGTGGCCACAGCTGACGGATAAAAAGCATTTTCCGTATAGGCGGCACCGAATGTATAAGCCACATCTGCAGGATTGACATTTCTTTTCAGGTTTCCTTTGGAAGGCGCCACCGAAACATTCTGGATCTCGGTCACCTGGTCGTATTCAACAACAATAACCGTATTCCCTTTTTCCGGGAGACGGACAGACGTATGAAACAAGGGCAATGCCGGAGCGCCGCTTTCCATGGAAAGTACCTGGTGGGTTTGTCCGAACTGAACATGTTGCTGCCCGTTGATGGTGACATAACCGAAAGGCTGCTGAGCGAGCTCATGCCCGATGGTGACTCCCTGATTATCCTGGGAGATCAGCCGGAACTGCTGAGCCATGGAGTGAGCGCCAAAAAAAAGTATTGCGGAGAGGAGCGTAATTTTCTTCATTTATAGCTTTAGTTTGCAAACCCCTAATTTACAAAAAAGATGTTAAGTTCGGAACTACCGTTTATCACAGCATTGCCGCAGTTAACTCAAAAGAAAAAGGCCTCCGCAATGCGAAAGCCTTTTCCCCTTAACCTGTAGATGTTAATAATTGATCCGTTAATAGCTGTAACGGCAGGTTCTTTAAAAGGTTTCAAAAACAATCGACATTTATTTATTGCCGGTACGCGATTTTAACCATTCATAATATTATTAAACATTTATTTGGAAGATTCGTCGTGTAAAGAGTACATTTGGGTCGTATTAACTATTTTTTAAATATTAACTATGAAAAAATTATTACTCTCTATTACCGCTGTTATTTCAGCATCTTCTTTAATGGCTCAGCAATACGATCTTGAGGCAGTTCTGGTAACTCCAGCTGAAGGAGCTACTGTAGTTGGAACATCATCGACAATCATCGACTACAGCGTTAAAAATAACGGTCCTGCTACTGTTGCTGCCGGTGATACACTTTGGTTGTCTTATACGATCGGTGTGAACCTTTACAGCCTGACGGGAGTTCCCAACGGTGTAAGCGGAATCATCATTCCTGCTTCCGGGTTTCCGCCAAACGTCGTTACATTGACTTCAGCGATGATCGGTACAAGAGACACACTGGATCTTAGCGGTATTACAACACCTACAGAAGTTTGCGGATTGGTTATCGGTACAAACGGAGCTCGTATGCTTCCGGAAGACCCAAGAGATGCTGACAACGACAACAACTGGTCATGCTTTATGGCAAATCCTGCTCCTGCTTCCCTGGCCGAAGAGTCTTCTATCGTTGCTTCGGTTTATCCAAACCCTGCAAGTGAAGTGCTTAACATCAAATCGTCAGAAGTAGTTGGTTCCGTTCGCGTTCTTACAATGGATGGTAAAGTACTTGCACAAAGTACTTCCACTTCCGTTAACATTTCAGCGCTTAACGCCGGTACATATGTGTACATCGTTACAACGCTTTCAGGAAGAACTGCTATCGGTAACTTCATGAAAAACTAAGAATCTTTTAAAAGAATCGAAAGGGATTCGTCACTTGACGAATCCCTTTTTTTTGTGCCGTATATTTCCTGTTCGTTACTGTAACAAGACTTCCTGGTCTTTGTTGTGCTTCACGCGGTAACTGAAATTGATCTTTTTGCTGTCCTTCGTTTTGAGGTCGAACTCCCAGTTGAGAATCCCCGTTACGGTGTTGTAATTGGCTTTGTCGAGCGAAACGGATTCGATCACAATGTCGGCGTTCTGCGTGACCGGAAGCTGATCTTTAACGATCATCCTGATAGTGGCCGATTTCTGGTTCTTGATCTCGATCTCATATGAGAACGTGCGCTCTTTGGTACTTCCGACGATCTTTTCTTTCAGTTCGTTCTTCAATAGTGTTCTTCTTACGATGATGTTCGGATCTCTTCCAAGGCTGAGCGAAAGTGTATCGTCCATGGTTGTCGGGTCGAGGTAGGTCTCACCGATGTACGTGCCGTCGAAGAAGATATTGGCCGTTGCCGGAACGAGCTGTAATTCGTCGAGCTTAACGATCTGGGCCACAAGGTAGGCGCTCGCATCGAGCTTGGGAACGCTGATGTATTTGTAGGTCGCGTTCAGGTCGGTGTTGCGGATCAGTACCATGTGCTCTTCGCCGTCGCTTTTAATAGAATACGGAAGATCGATTTTGAATTCAGCCGAAAGCACGCGGTCGATCATGGTGGTGAAGTCACCTGACGTCTGCGCATCTTCCTCTTTTACCAGATCCTCCAGGCTTTCGTTGCTTTTTTTATCGAGGTTGTAAACCTGCGGCGCCGGAGCATTGGAATACGCATAATTCGGCTTGGCGTAATAATTCGACGCTACATAATAATCAATGTACCAGGGATGGAGTACCGGCCGCGTCTTGTTCTGGTAAGGATTGTTGGTTGAAACGGTCATCCGGACATCGTCCCAGTCCTCCCCCGTAGACTGACTGATGTTTGCCTTATAAGTCAGGTTCACTTTTCCCGTGGCAATATCGCTGCGCAGATCGTACATCGGAACCCAGCTGGCATTTGCCACAAGATAGGAGATCGTTATTTTCCCCGTAGCGGCCTCTTTTGCTGAAACGGTGATCACAACCCGGTGTACAGGGCCTTCTGGCTGTTTGGTCGTATTGGAAGACTGGTAATTTTTCAGCTCTGTGAGCCGCACATTCATTCCTGATCGCCGCACATCTTTCTCTGATTTTTTCCTGTTCAGCGCGAGCATCTTCTTATTGATCTCGTTCATTTTGATCGAATAATAATCAAGCGCCTGCTTCAAAAGCTGAATGGAATCATTGACCTTTCCCTGTCCGCGCATAGCGCCGTTATTCGCCAGGATGTTTTTCGTGGCCGACAAAACGTCGAGCTCGTCCTGCAATTCACGGATCTCGTAATCCATATTCGAAATGGAATCCTGCAGCACGGCAATATCCTTGCGGATTTTCAGCGGCAGGCCTTCCAGCTTGACAACTTCGGGCTGTGGATAGAACATGGAATATTTCGAATCCATCAGGACAACACCTCCCTGGGCTTTTACCTGCAGGCTTTTCGGGTCGATATACGGACTGATGCCTTCGATGATCAGATCCGTTACTCCGGGCTTAACCGTATAGCTTGCTTTCCTGTAAACCTGCGCGCCCTGCGTGTAAACAGTAACTTCGGAAACGGACGATTTTATTATTTCCTTTTCCCCGGAATACCCGAAGAAAGCGATGCACACACCACTTATTAACCCACTAATTCTTTTCATATCTGCCATTTTTCCGGCAGTACTGCTAAGTGGAAGATCGGTTCAAATGTGGAGAACCCGGAGCCGGTAATTAAGAGCTGAGGCTTTTAGTAGTCGATGCGGGTGAACCCGATGGCAGTTACGACGGGAATCGATCGGAGGATTTTTCCATAATATTGCAATCCCTGAATCTTTCAATACCGTAATATTAGGTATTGTTCTATCGGGCTGGTTCTTAATGGTTAGAATGACGATAAAACAATTTTCGGAAGAACATTCATCAACTACTAATGTTTGATACTGCGGACATTCCGTGCCATTCTCAGAGAAGAGCGAGCACTGCTCGTGAAGACTGAGGCCAGCTCGCGATAGTGAGCGCAAGCCGAAGGAAGACCATGCGGAGCCGCGTTTCGACGCAGGAGAAGGAAGCGCGCAGCAATGGTCAGTCAGCGGTCCCGACTTTTTCAGTCGGGAATCTCCTTTGAATGGCACTTGATTTTTTGTTTCTTTTTCATCAAGGAAAAAGAAAAAGAATAAACTCAGGCGTTAGCCTGCCAATGGCAGACATCGCTTTTCTACAAAGTTTAATCATTATGCACTGACATAGTTCTTTAATTGATCAGCCCGTTTTTAAAACAGCACCTAATATTACTGGATTACGGAAAATCAGTCAGGCAAAGGGATTCACCCTCTACTCCCCTTAAAAAAACAGTTCTCCGATCAGATCAACCGGTTGATCTCTGCAATGATCTTATCGGCCAGCTCAGAAGCCATCACAGCGTCTTTGCTTTCGGTGTAAACGCGAATGATCGGCTCTGTATTGCTTTTGCGCAGGTGCACCCATTCTTTGCCGATGTAGATCTTTACACCGTCGGTCGTGTCGACTTCTTCGTGTTGATAGCGCTCAGCCATCGTTGCGAGAATAGCGTCCACATCGATACCTGGCGTGAGCTCGATCTTCTTCTTCGCCATTTCGTAATTCGGATAAGAAGCGCGCAAAGCGGTCATGGAAACACCTTTATTGGCCAGATGCGTCAGGAACAATGCAATTCCGACAAGCGAATCGCGTCCGTAGTGCAGGTCCGGATAAATAATTCCACCGTTTCCTTCGCCGCCGATAACAGCATTTACCGCTTTCATCTTCTCCACTACGTTGACTTCACCGACAGCGGCTGCATGATACACAGCGCCAGCTTCTTCGGTGATGTCTCTTAAAGCACGGGTCGACGATAAATTCGATACGGTTGCCCCCGGTCTCCTGGAAAGAATATAATCAGCAACGGCAACAAGTGTGTATTCTTCGCCAAACATAGAGCCGTCTTCGCATACGAGCGCCAGTCGATCGACATCCGGATCAACGGTAATTCCTACGGCAGCGCCCGTTTCTTTGATCTTCGCGGAAAGATCGGTCAAATGTTCCGGCAGCGGCTCCGGATTATGCGGAAAATGGCCGGTCGGCTCGCAGTACAATTCGGTGATCTGTGTAACGCCGAGTCGTTTCAATAAAGCGGGAACGGCAATTCCACCGGTCGAATTAACGGCATCTACCACAACCGAAAAGTTTGCTTTGGAAATAGCCGAAACGTTAACATCCGGCAATGCCAGAATAGCGTCAATATGCCGCTCAATCGCCTCTTCATCCAGCGTGAGTGTGCCCAGATCATCCACATCCGCGAAGCTGAACGCCCCCGCATCTGCAATTGCCATCAGGTTTTCACCTTCCGCACCGGATATGAACTCTCCTTTTTCGTTCAGGAGCTTGAGCGCATTCCATTGCTTCGGATTGTGGCTTGCCGTGAGGATAATTCCACCGTTTGCCCCGTGGAACGGAACAGCCATTTCAACCGTCGGTGTGGTGGAAAGATTGAGCTGAATGACATCAATTCCCAGTCCGATCAGTGTATTGGTCACCAGCTGGGAGATCATTTCGCCCGAAAGGCGCGCATCGCGTCCGACAACGACTTTCAGTCTTTGAGCAGGAGAGCGTTGCTGCAGCCATGTACCGTAAGCGGCAGCAAACTGCACCGCATCAATCGGCGTTAAAGCTTCACCGGGATTTCCACCGATGGTTCCGCGAATACCGGAAATAGACTTGATGAGTGTCATAAGCGTATTATTTTTTCATGGATCGTTTCAATCCGATCATTTTTAACAGCGTAACGGCGCATTCAATGCCTTTGTTGCCATGTTTTCCGCCTGAGCGGTCGATGGACTGCTGCTCGGTGTTATCGGTGAGCAGGCAGAAGGAAACAGGCTTATTTGTTTTCAGTGTGACGTCCACAATGCCTTGTGTAGCGCCGCCGCAAACGAAATCAAAATGACGGGTTTCCCCCTGGATTACGACACCGATGGCGATAACGCCGTCAATGGTACGGTCTTCCAGCAGCCACTGCGCTCCAAGCGGAAGCTCGAATGCTCCGGGCACTCTGTGGATCACGATATTTTCTTCGCTTACGCCATTGTCCAGACACGCATCCACCGCACCCTGTAACAGGTTATTGGTGATGTGATCGTTCCATTCAGAAACAACAATGCCGACTCTAAAATCGGCACCGTTTGGAATTGTATGTTTATCGTAAGCAGATAAGTTCTTAAGACTTGTTGCCACTTATTTTACTTTTTTGTTCTTGGTTCTTGCAATGTACTTGTCGATCGCTTTCTGCTGTCCGAACATCGTGTAGTTGTCGCGGATTTTTTCGTAAAGCTCCGTTGCTTTTTCGTTGTCGTTCAGCTGTTCTGCTACCAGTCCGGCTTTGAACAGGTACTCAGGAGATGTTTTCTCGTTCTCGTTGATGCCTGCAGCTTCTTCGTATTTGCTGAGCGCTTCTTTGTAATTGCCCAGCTCGCTGTAGCAATCGCCCTGGAGGCCTACTACGTAAACGCGTACATACGTATCGGATACTTTAACGCCTTCCAGTGTTTCGAGGGCTTTCTTAAAGTTACCTTTCTCCATGTACTGACGTCCTAGGATGTACTGCGCATCTTCACCACCGATGTAACCATCGTTTTTCTTTACGAATGGCTCCAGCAGCTCGATCGCTTTATCCGTAGAGTCTTTCGCAGCATAATTCAGCGCTTCGTAGAAACCACCTTTCGATTTATCGTTGGCAGGGCCGTAAACGAACTGGCGATAAAGCAGGTAACCGACGAGCACGACCAGCACTCCGCCAACGGCGAATGTGATCAGGCGCAATTGCTTGTTATCTTTAAATTGTTGTTTCAGATTGCTGGTACTGTTATTTGACATTGTATACGTTTAAGCGATGCAAAAATAATCTTTTTTTCCAATCGGCAATTAGAATTTATTAACACCGGATTGGGGATACGGATCGCATCCACAGAACGGAACAACGAAGATAGTTAAGAGGAAGACCGCTCTCATCTGCCCTTCTCACATACAGAATCCGTACTAAGCTCACAGATCATTCAGGGATAAGGTATAGATAACTGGTAGATGATTGGTGCGTAATTGCTGTTACTCCTATGGAATACCCGCCTGTCACCCGGATGTTAACCGGAGATCACCCGGGGTTTACCCGGCTGCGGAACATTCTTGGATTCCTATATGGGTAGCCGGAAACACCTTTCCACTGAATGAAAGATAATCAAAAATCCCGAAAAAAAAGCAGCCGTTTTGGGTAGAAAGTAAACGAATTGGCTAAAAATGATCGCTGAACAGGTTATCGGTTGCTCGAAAAACTGATAATCCTGTCTGCGCAGGAAAGCCCGAAATACTCACCGTCTTTACTCTTACTTGATACTTGTTAATTAATCCAACGACTAAATTCGTATATTTGCGGCGGTTATTGGTTTCCCGGCGTTGTCGGGATCAATAGGGAATCCGGTGTAAATCCGGAACTGTATCTGCAGCTGTAACCTTTGTTATTGCTGGTTTCAATTTAAGTCACTGTCCGCCAACCGGCGGGTGGGAAGGCGAAATCAGCAGAAGGGAGTCAGAATACCTGCCTTTAACTTGTTTGAATGAAGACTTCAGATTAAAGTCCGATTCATGACCGGTGCAGCGCGCGCAACGGCCCTGTTTCATCTATTCTGATTTTTCATTTGCTTTTTTATTCATTTTTAATGCTTTAAGCAATGAAAAAAACATTACTAACGATTGGTCTGATGACCGCAATCAGTGCTTCGGCACAAACCACGACAGTCTCTTTTGAAGACATTATCCTGGCAACGGAAACGTATTACAACGGTTCGGACGGCGAAGGAGAATTCGTTTCCAACGGCGTAACGTTCCCCAATGAGTATACCGGCTACTGGTCCGGAGGATGGGCCTGTTCCAATACCACAGACGTTACAACGGCAGGCTACCTCAACGAATCGAGCGCCTACGCCGGAAGCGGTGCCGGATTAAGTGCCAATTACGCTGTTGCCTACGGCGGATCCATCGATTTCGGAACGACATCGGTTGTGGTGGGAAGCGCTGACTTCACCAACACCACTTATGCAGCATTGTCGATGCTCAACGGCGACGCCTACGGCAAAGTATTCGGATCTCCGAACAGCGCACTCGGCCAGCCGGACGGAACGAACGGTGCAGACTGGTTCCGTTTGCTCGTCATCGCAAGCGACCAGGAAGGCGCAGCGATCGATACAGTGGTCTTCTACCTGGCCGATTACCGCTTTGCGAACAACACGCAGGATTACATCGTGGACAGCTGGGAAACCGTTGACCTGAGCTCACTTGGCGAGCTGCGTTACCTCGATTTCAAGCTCCAATCGTCTGATGTAGGATCGTTCGGAATGAACACTCCGGCTTATTTCGCAATGGACAACCTGCGTTTCGGAACGGTTGGCTTACAGGAACATGCCGTTGCTGCCTTCTCGCTTTACCCGAATCCTGCAAAGACCAATGTAACGATCAAAGGCCAGGCAGGAATGCTGAAGGTTTTCAGTACAACAGGAGCGCTTGTTTACAACGGAACAACCTCCGGAATGACGGCTTTGTCTATTGAAAACTGGAACACTGGTTTCTACATCGTAGAGCTTACGAATGAAACAGGTGTTACCCGTTCAACACTCGTTAAAAATTAATTATTGAAACTGTCCGTAGCTATAGGGGTACTTTTTCTCCTTGTTTCATCCCGGGTTTTCGCCCAGGGTGAGGCGACGGAGATAGAGCCTGTTTTCGTCTACGCGCCTTCAGCGAACCAGCCCGGATCGGGTGGCATCAGCCTGAAGCGCATACAACGAAGACTGGCAACGGACGTCGGGCAATTGCTCGTATTGTTTCCCGGCATGCAGCTGAAAAGCTACGGCGGGCTCGGAGGAATGAAAACCGTTTCTTTCCGCAGCCTCGGCGCCGGGCATACGAGCGTTGTACTCGACCGGTTCGCACTTTCGCAAACGCAGAGCGGACAAACAGATCTTGGGCAGCTTCCCGTGGATTTCATCCGGAATCTCGCAGTTGTCCATCACGCAGGGACGTCGACCGACTACCCTATTCACGCCAAATTAGCCGGTCAGATCATTTCGATCGAAACACGGCACCTACCTGAATTCTACAATGACTCTTTCCGGCTGAACGTTGGCGCACAAGCGGGCTCCTTCGGTCAGCTGGACGGTCATTTTCTCGTAACGCAGCGCCTGAAAAGCTGGCGTTTCTCACTTTCCATGAAAGGCCGCACATTCGATGGCAGCTATCCCTTCACCTACCGCAACGGCAACACGGACGTCCACACCAGACGCACCAACGGCGATCTGACGGATGTCTTCGGCACTGCTTCCATCTCCTGGATCCCGACGACGAAAACGATGGTGCACCTTTCGTATTCCGGCGCATTGTTTGACAAAGGATTGCCGGGAGCGGTCGTTTTTTACAATGAAACTGCCGGACAGCGGCTTTACGGGAATAATCACATGTTCAATCTCCGGCATTCGTATGTTTCTTCGTCGTGGACAGGCGCCACAACGGCTGCTTTTCAGCAGAACAGCCTCGATTATGTCGATTCGAACTACCTGAATGCACAAGGCTACCTGCACAGTCATTTCAGCTCGCAGCAAACCGAGGCGCAAACGCAATGGAACTTTCACAAGAAACATCGTTTCGAATTGTTGTTCGGAACAGGATTCAGGCATGAAACACTGATCTCCGAATCCATTTCGGGTTCGCCGAAACGTCTTTCCATCGATGGGATCGCCGCAATCAAATACAATGTACGGTCCGGAGCCATCAATCTGCAGGTTGGCGCTCAATCCATCAACGATCTTCGCCCGGCGGACACCAGGCAAACAGTCGTGCTGCTTCCAAGCGCTGATTATCTTGTGCGCTTCAGCCGGACCATCTTTTTAGCTGCGGCTTATCGCTACACGGTTCGTCAGCCATCGTTCAACGAATTGTATTACAACCAGGTCGGCAACGACGATCTTCGTCCTGAAAAAGCACACATGGCTTCTTTGCGCATGGAACATAAAGCCTCAGGCAAGCTTCTTTCTTCCAGGGCTACGCTGCAGCCATTCTATGTCTATACGACCGATAAGATCCTTGCTATTCCAACCAAAAACCTGTTTATCTGGTCGATACAGAACATCGGCAAATCGCAGGCATTCGGTGTGGAGCTTACGGAACGCATCAGTCACGCATTCACCAAAGCAACGCTTAGCCTGAATGTGAATTATACTTTCCAGTACACACAGGACCTGAGCGATCCGGAGGGCCCGACGTATGGACATCTGCTCAGTTATTCGCCGCTGCATTCCGGTACGGCCGAGCTCAGCTACGAATACCAGAAATGGGGCCTGAGCGCTTTGCTGACCTACCAGGGAGAACGGTACGCACTGAACGAAAACATTCCCGCGAACCTGCTCGAAGATTTCGTGCTGCTGGATTGTTCTGCCTTTTATTTATTCGAGATTGGCAAACGCCGTCAGCAGCTCACCGTCCGGGCAGCACTGAACAACATCACGAATAATTATTACAGTTATATCCGTTATTTTGTCATGCCGGGAAGGAATTTTACCATTCGAATCAGCTATGAGTTATAAACATTTATATGGCGAAGTACGTCGGTCCGGAATGCATTTCGGGCTTATCTCTAATTATATATCGATATGAGGCACTTCTTTTTCCTTCTTCTCATCCTCATCGCTTTCGCCTGCAAAAAGAAAAAGCCCGAGCCCGAAGCGCCCGCTCCTGCTGTGCTGGAACACGGGATCCTGGTTTTGAACGAAGGGCTTTTCCAGCTGAATAATTCGACGCTGAGCTGGGTGAATACGTCCGATCATTCCATTAACAGCACTTTTTTCGAAGACAAGACCGACCGCGGCCTTGGCGATACGGGAAATGACCTCGACCGCTACGGCAATAAAATTTACATCGTCGTGAATGTTTCCAGCACGATCGAAGTGCTCGACGCAACAACCGGGAATCCGCTGGCTCAGATCAGCATGATCGCCAACGGCGTTGCCAAGCAGCCGCGCTCCATTGCGTTTTATGGCCCGAGAGCGTTCATTACGTGCTACGATGGATTTGTAGACGTGCTCGACACCGTTTCGCTCACGATTACGCAGCGAATAGCCGTGGGCAGCAATCCCGAAGGACTGGCCGTGAGCAACGGAAAGCTCTATGTTGCCAATTCCGGCGGACTGAATACGGTTGTCGACAGTACGGTTTCCGTCATCAGTTTATCGAACCTGCAGGAGCTCACGCGCATCACCGTAGGAAAAAATCCGGGGAGTGTCTGCACCGACAGCCAGGGCGATGTGTATGTCATCAGCCGCGGAAATTACGGGAACATTCCTTCCCGCATGCACCGCATCGATCCGCAAACAGATACGAAAGCACAAAGCTATTCCTTCGATGCGAGCGGCATCACCCGTATGAACAGCAACCTGCTCATCAGCTATTACAATTTCTCGTCGGGCAGCAGCGCCATTGGGTTATTCGACGCGGTGAGCGAGCAAATGATCAATTCCGGCTACATTTCGACCGCCAATATTGCCACGCTTTACGGCGTACATTATTCTCCCTTAACCAATAAGATCTACTGTTCCGATGCGAACGCGTTTACGAATACCGGCTACATTCACCTGTTCAGCGCAGCCGGCGTTTTCGAGCGCAGCTATCATGTAGGCCTGAATCCATCCAACATTCTTGTTTATGACTAAATTAATGACACTTCTCTGCCTGTCGGCAGCATGTTCTGCAACAGCACAATCCTTTCCTTCCGAATACGGCGAGCCGGGCTCAACAGCCATCCCGAAAGACAGCATCTGCTTTATCGGCTGGGCAACCGGCGGCACGCTGCACAAAGGATTCATCGACATCAACGACACAACGGCTATCGCAGACGGCAGCAACAAACCGACTTACGGAACGATCGACCTGGCTTTCGGGCCCGCGCAGGGAGACATTGTTCATGTTGTCGCGTTGGGCGACAGCGGTTATGCAACACTGACCTTCAATCACCGGATCTTCGACGGGCCGGGCTTCGACTTTGCGGTGTTCGAAAACAGCTTCGACGACGATTACATGGAGCTTGGGCATGTAGAAGTGAGCAGCGACGGCGTTCATTTCTTCCGCATTCCATCCACTTCCGAGATCCCGACAGCTGAGCAGCTCGGCAATTTTTCCTATTCCGACTGCGGCTACGTGAACAATCTCGCCGGAAAATACAAACGCGGCTACGGCACGCCGTTCGATCTTTCCGAAATCCCGGGTGACGCGCTGCTCGACATCAATGCCGTAACACACATCCGAATTGTGGATGCGATCGGTGCTATTACCGGAACCGGAACGGCCGATCAGCACGGAACCGTGATCAATGATCCTTATCCTACACCCTTTCCTTCCGGCGGTTTCGACCTCGATGCGATCGGCATCATCAACGGCACGCTTTCCCTCGACGAGCACGAGCTGGCTGCAACCGTAAGTCCGAATCCGACAACCGGAACGATCTACATCACAGCACCGGGAACAGCCGTTATTTCCGTGTACACATTGGCCGGGCAACTTGTAACAACCTTCGCGCATACGGAGAACAGCGAACTTTCTTTCAGCGAATTGCAGGTCGAAAACGGTATTTATTTATTGCATCTGCGAACAGATGCTGCGCTTTCGGTTAAACGAATTGTTTTTCAGTCGAAATAAATGACCGTTGACAGTGAACAATTGTCAATGACTATTTTTCTTCCACAACTTTCAATTATTATTGAAAGTTTTATATATTTACCCCATGGAACTCGACGCAGCAAAACGGCAATTCATTCAACTCTGGGGAAACTTCGGTTCCCAGTGGGGAATCAACAAATCTATGGCGCAGGTACATGCGCTGCTCCTGGGAAGTCCGAAATCGTTGTGTACCGAAGAAGTGATGGAAGCGCTGTCCATTTCCCGCGGGAATGCCAACATGAACGTTCGCGACCTGATGAACTGGAACCTGGTGTATAAAGAATCCTTTCCGGGCGACAGGCGAGAGTATTTCCGGGCGGAAAAAGACATGTGGGAAGTGGCCAAACGCATTACCAAAGAGCGCAAGCGCCGCGAGATCGAGCCTTTGCAACAGCATTTAAAAGAGCTCTCCTTTATCGAAGGCGAAAACACGGCGGAGAAACTGGAATTTGAACAAACAATTGCCAATATCAGCCGGCTCGTGTCCAAAATGGACGGTATGACCGATACACTGATGAAAGCGGAAGAACATATTTTTTTCGGGAAGATCCTGAGCCTGTTCAAGTAAGAACGAACGATTCCACGGAGTCGTTTTTTATTCGGAATAAGTTTCAATATTTCCTGAAAGTTTAATAACTAAAACAACAATCTCATGAAAACACAGAACCAGCACGTATTGATCTACGACCAGGATTGCCCCTTCTGCAACTGGTACACCGGAGCGTTCGTCCGGAAAGGATTTCTGCTTCCGGAAGGACGGCTTCCCTACAAAGACGCCCTGAACGACGAATCCCTTGTTTTCGACGAAGCAGTTTCCCGCAACAAGATCGCGCTTGTGGACCGAAAAACCGGCGAAGTGCTCTACGGAATCGACAGCCTGCTCGCGGTTTTCGCCAATCGTTTTCCGCTCATTCAACAAATCGGGACGATGAAGCCGGTTAACTATGTGCTGCGCGTACTTTACAGCTTTGTGAGCTACAACCGCAAGATGATCGCGCCATCCGACTGCAACGGCAGCTGTAATTGTACGCCCACTCCTTCCCTTCCGTGGCGCATAGCCTTCATCATTTTCTGCGCGCTGGTCGTGAACCTGGCGACTGGGCTGTATTTCAGTCAGCAACTCGCTCCTTATTTCACCGGCGATGCGCGCTACACCGACCTCATCCTGTTCAGCTCCCAGTTCCTGTTTCAATACATTGTTTTTCGCCTGCTGAAACAGCGGAACTTCTCCGATTACGCCGGAAATCTTGCTTTTGTGAGCCTGCTCGGCGCTTTGCTCCTGCTGTTCTTTCATTTCGGGCTGAACATTCTGTCTTCCGCAGGCATGCATATCGAATTGCTGCAACCGCTCTGCTACGGGATCGTTTACATGTTTATGCTCCGCGAACACGCGCGCAGATTGCAGCTGCTTCACCTCACCAAATGGCTGACGGTTTCCTGGATCGTCTTCCGCTTTCTTATTTATCCTTTTGCTTTTATCGTATGAAACCTACTGTCATCATCACCGCCGCAAACGGCTTTATCGGGAAAACACTCGTTGATTTCCTTGAACGCGATTACCGCATCGTTGCCCTCGTGCGCAAGCCGCAACCTTCTTCCGAAAACATTAAATACCTTGTATGGGACGGGAAAACCGTGGGCGACTGGTCTTACGAGCTCGAAGGTGCGCATGCTGTGATCAACCTGGCGGGAAAATCCGTTAACTGCCGCTACAATGAACAGAATAAAGCGGCAATCTACGCTTCCCGGCTGGAAAGCACCAGCGCAATAGGCCAGGCGATCGCCCGCTGCGCGAATAAGCCGAAACTGTGGATCAATGCAGCGAGCGCCACGATCTACGCGCATTCCGAAGAACGGCCCAACACCGAAGCAAACGGCGCGATCGGCAGCGGATTTTCCGTCGATGTATGCCAGCAATGGGAACACTGTTTCAACAGTTTTGCGCAACCCGATGTGCGGCAGGTCATTTTACGCACGGCGATCGTGCTCGGGAAAAATGGCGGTGTAATGGTTCCGTTCAAACGCCTCGCACGCTTCGGACTTGGCGGTAAAATGGGCAATGGCCGGCAAATGTTCAGCTGGATCCACGAAAAAGACCTGTGTCGCGCCATTGCGTTCTTCATCGAAAACGAACGGACCGAAGGTGTTTACAACCTAAGCGCACCGAACCCGGTCAGCAATGAAGCTTTTATGAAAATATTGCGGAAAACGCTGCACATTCCCTTTGGAATTCCCCAACCGGAAGGAATGCTTCGACTCGGCGCGCGGCTGATCGGCACGGAAACGGAGCTGATCTTTAAAAGCCGTTATGTGATCCCGGAAAGGCTGCTGCAGGAAGGATTTGCATTTGAGTTCGGAACGATTGAACAGTGCCTGGCGGGGATTACTGATTAAAGGCGATTATTTGTTCGCACAGATTTAGCTTTGCAAGCTTCGTTTTACAGGAAAGTATGCGTTTAGTTGTCCATCAGCTCGACCCAGGCATTCACCATTTTTTCAATCAGCTCCTTGTTTGCTGTTACCTGGTCCATGGAATAAAACTTTGCATAAACCTTTCCCTTGGTGGCATTTTCAAGAAATTCAGATGTGATGTTGAGGAGCTCCCCTTTGTGAAAGATCAGCGCAACGTAGTTTTTGATCCTCGGGTTGAAGGTTGCCAGATCTTCCTTGTAAAAAAAGCTGGGGCCTCCCCACTTTATGTCTTCTTCAATTTTAGGACTGGCATTGACAATAATGGACCTGACCGCATCCATTTCTGCTTTCAAAGGATGATCAAGCTTCGCTATAAACTCATCTACTTTCTTCGTATTGCTCATCATTTCACTAGTTAGTACTGAAGACAAATATCAAACTTTTTTTGCTTCCAAAAAGGGGCGAAAGCGACAAATCAACGGGTTGATTACGACTATTGCGGCAGGAACAATTAAATCGAACAGGACGTTTTCTCTGTAGCTGTACAAAACAGGAATTTACGATGCCTGATCGTGATAATTACCTGCTGCTCGTTTCTTTGTAATATCTTTACGCCCATGATCCGAACAACATTTCCTTTGCTTTCGCTTTTAGTACTTGTTCTTGCTTCGTGTGCGGGACAAGGCGATTCAAAAACAGTCACAGTAGAATATCCTTCCGAAAGCGAAACAGCCTGTTACCGCTATGCAGCGAATAAGGATACGATTTTGCTCCGCATCCGCACAACGGGAACGAAAGTGAACGGAACGCTTGTTTACAACCTCTTTGAGAAAGATAAAAACACCGGTACGATAGAGGGCGAGCTGAAAGGCCGTACGATTACCGCCGATTATACGTTTATGTCCGAAGGTGTGACCTCTGTGCGCAAAGTTGTGCTGGAGCGTGCGGCTGATCATTACACGATCTCCGAAGGAGACTTGAAGCTGTATTCGGTTGCCTGTGAAAAGGCAGGGAATTAATCTGAATACGCTAACCGTTTCTTAACGGTTGAAAACAGTTAAGTCCGCATTCCCGTTGACGCTAAGTATTTCTTAACGGATAAAGAACGACTGTGGAATCGCAAGAGTAAGAATCCACTGAAAGAACAATGCATTAACCGTTGCTTAACGGTTGAAAACACTTAAGCCCGCATTCCTGTTGACGCTAAGCGTTTCTTAACGGATAAAGAACGACTGTGGAATCGCAAGATTAAGAATCCGCTGAAAGAACAATGCATTAACCGTTGCTTAACGGTTGAAAACACTTAAGCTCGCATTCCTGTTGACGCTAAGCGTTTCTTAACGGATAAAGAACGACTGTGGAATCGCAAGATTAAGAATCCACTGAAAGAACAATGCATTAACCGTTGCTTAACGGTTGAAAACACTTAAGCCCGCATTCCTGTTGACGCTAAGCGTTTCTTAACGGATAAGAAACGACTGTGAAACCACGAGCTTCAGCAATTGACTGAACAATTTTGTGTGAGCAACTACGGATTTTGCGTCTGTACTTGTCGATTTTGCGAAGGTAAAAGTGGATTTTGGGGAAGTCAGCAGGCATTTTGGTGGTGGCACCGTGCATTTTGGCGGAGCAAAAGTGGATTTTGGGAGAGTCAGCAGGCATTTTGGTGGTGGCACCGTCCATTTTGGCGGAGTAACTATGGATTTTGGAAGCGCCACCGTTCATTTTGGCGAAGCAAAAGTGGATTTTGGGGAAGTCAGCATGCATTTTGGCGGTGACACCGTGCATTTTGGCGGAGTAATTATGGATTTTGGAAGAGCAAAAGTGTATTTTGCGGCGGTAACTGTCGTTAATGAAACAGTAAAAGAAAGTTTTCAACGCCGGATTTTCTATCTTCATGCCTCAACAACATCATTAACCCCTCCATGAAACAATCCATCGTTTTGCTTTCGTTCCTGTGCTGCGGATTTTTGCTGAATGCGCAGCAATCTGTTGCAGACAGCCTTTCAACGGAATTCAACAAGGTAAAAGCCGCGGCTGTTATCGATAAGAACGACAAACAGGTGCTGCAGCTGCTGGAAATGCTGTACGCCGACGTGATGCAGTCGGACAAAGGCATGATCTCCGAGCAGACACTTTCAGAATACAAGCGCATTGAAGCGGATAAACAGGTTCCCAACTGGCAGCTCTTCTACCTCTTCGATCAGTACCAGGATTACGTAACATCTACCATGGAAACCGGGAAAACCATCCCCGATTTTCAGCTGGCCAGCATAGGACTGCTCAAGGATGATGTGTTGCTGATCTATGAGCAGATCCCGGCGGTCGTATTGATCTACATGGGCGAAACGCTGATCGTATCCGGGATGGAACAGCGCGCAAAAGCGCACTTCGAGCTGTCGCTGCAATTCTACCCTGAATCCGTTCCGATCAACGTCTACAATTACCTGCTCTGCGACAATCCGGCGGAGAAAGAAAAGCTCGGTAAAAAGCTCAAAAAGCTCCATTCGAAACACTGGATGGTACAGCAATTCCTCGGATAGACAGTTGCCATTGCGCAAATGCCCCTCACTCCTGTTCCATTTCTGCTTACATTTGGATCAGCAATTGACAATTCCCACACGATGGACATAGATCAGATTTTCGAGAACAACCGCAACTGGATCCTGGAACAAACCGAGCTGGACAAGGATTATTTTGAGAACCTTTCGAAAGGACAGACGCCGAAACTGCTCTACATCGGCTGTTCCGACAGTCGTGTTTCCGCAGAAACGCTCATGGGCGCAGAGCCGGGCGAAGTATTCGTTCACCGGAACATTGCCAACCTGGCACCGAATAACGACCTGAACGTGTTATCGGTGATCAGCTACGCTGTGACACAGCTGAAAGTAGAGCACGTTGTTGTGTGCGGACATTACTACTGCGGCGGTATCAAGGCAGCCATGCAGAATTCCGACCAGGGGATCCTCAATCCGTGGCTGCGGAATATCCGCGACGTATACCGCCTGCACCAGGCAGAGCTCGACAGCATCACGGACGAAGAAGAAAAATACAAGCGGCTCGTGGAGCTGAACGTGCAGGAACAATGCCTCAACATCATCAAATCGATCGACGTGCAGCGCGCCTACATCCAACGCAAAATGCAGATCCACGGCTGGGTATTCGACATTCATTCCGGCAAGCTCATCGATCTCAAGATCGATATTCCGAAGATCGTGGAAGACATCCAGGATATATACCGCCTGTTTTAATTTCCGCTGAATTCCAACGCTTTACAAAGCTTTAAACATCCTATGACAGAAACGAACATGCGAAAGCAGCCAATCAGCATTCACTGGAAACTGCTCCTCGTTCACTTTACCGGTGCGCTGCTGTTGATCGTCGGCTCACAGGCCGTTATTACGATGATCTACAGTGAATCGATCACCTATATGCTCACCCACAGCCCGGATGAATTCGCGGAATTTCTGCGCGCCCGGAACGGCAACGTTTTGTCAGAGTACATTGCCGATTATTTTGCAGCTGTCGTCTGGACGTTTGTCAGTGCGCTGGCTGCAGCACTGATCCTGGGAACGATCGTTACCATCCGGGAACGGCTGTTCTTTCTTCACGCCATTCTTCCGGTGATCGCTGCCTTCTTTGTGAACAGGTACATCATTTCGCAGTTCAGCATGAGCTACAGCATGTTGTATTTTCCGGGCAGACTGGTTTCCGGCGATCTGTTCACTCAAACGCTGATCAACAGCCTGCTCCTGCTTTCAATGGCGCTTCTGCTCTTTCTGAGTCCGCGGATACTGCGGTTTGCTTTACGGAAAAAAACACAAGCACAATGCTAAGTCCGATCGACACGTATTTTCTGCAACACGACGAACCTACCGGAAGCTGCCTGCGCGCGTTAAGATCCTTTCTGCTCAGTCATTCTGAGCTAACCGAAGCATGGAAATACGGCATGCCGTTCTATTGCTACAAAAAGAAAATGCTGTGTTATCTCTGGACGCAGAAAAGCACCGGGCTTCCCTATTTCGGGATCGTGGACGGAAACCTGGTCGAACATCCCGGACTCGTCCAGGAAAAAAGAGCACGGATGAAAATTCTGCCCGTCGCACCGGACAACGATCTTCCGCTCGACGAACTGGAACTGCTGCTTTCGAAAATGCTGTCCGTACGGGACCATTTTTAACGTACCCATTACTATTTCTTACTCGTTTTTAGATTAATATTACGGTAACAAATCACCGGTATGAAAAATTTCCTTCTTCTCCTGCCAATCTTCATCGCAGCATGTACTTCTACAGAAAAGAACGACACACCCGTCATTCCCGAAAGCGGCCTTCCCTTTACACTGGCGCAGCGAACCTCCGTTACACCTGTTGAACACCTGAAGATTTCTATCGGCGATATAACGCGTGGACGGACGGATCTCAACATAACGTTCAAAGAAGTGCTTGTTGTGCAGCAATCCGTTTCCGAAGGAACACGCGTTCCATTTACCTTGAACGGAAAGGAATATCTGCTGAAATGCATCAGCCTGCACAACCAGCTCATAGGAGAAGATACCGGCGAATTCATCCTCCTGAACAACAGCCACCAACCTTCTTCGGCGACAGGCGCGGACGAGCAACAGGAGATCGAGGCCCTGCTGAAGACCATCGAAACAGCTGATATCGTGTTCATCCGAAACGGAGAAGAGTATACGGCAGCAGAAGCAGCCGCCCACCTCCGGAAGAAATACGATTCAGCCAAAGACAGGATCACCACCCGCGAACAATTCGTCGAAGAGATCGCTTCTGCATCGTCGATGACAGGCGAGCCTTACAAGGTGAAGCTGAAAGACGGCCTCGTGATGACGGTGAGGGAGTGGATCCGTTCAATGGACAATCACAATTCACAAGGAACAATTGACAATTGACAATTGAGGCAAAGATGGCCATCCGCACTGAACTCAGGAACAACGAGCTGTATCTTTACATGAAATGACGAATCTTCAGCAAACATTTACACGCTTAGCAGAACGCTACAGCAACGATTCCACCCTGGTAACTGCGCTCTGGGAAGAAATTGAAACGGCTTATTCGGCAAAAGGCCGCTTTTACCATAACCTTTCGCACCTGGAAAATTTGGTGTTTCAGCTTACGGAAGTGAGCACACAAACGGAAGATTGGGACACGCTGCTGTTCTCATTGTTTTACCACGACATCGTTTACAGCGCCACCGCGCACGACAACGAGGAAAAAAGTGCAGAGCTGGCAGCCGGACGTTTAAAAGCTCTCGGATTTCCGGAAGAGCGAACCGCGAAATGTGTCACGCAGATCCTTGCAACCAAAGGACATTCGGTGAGCGAAGACACAGACACGAACCTGTTCACCGACGCCGATCTCTCCATCCTGGGAATGGAATGGCCGGTATATGCCGCTTATTTCGCGCACGTGAGACAGGAATATGCCGTTTACCCGGATTTGCTATACAATCCCGGGAGAAGAAAAGTCCTGAAACACTTCCTGTCCATGGAGCGGATCTTTAAAACGCCCAACTTCTTTGAACGCCTGGAGCAGCAGGCCCGCAGGAATCTGCAGGAGGAGTTGAAACTGCTGTAGAACATCCGGCTCTTCAGTCGGCGGGAAGGTAGATATTGAACGTCGCGCCTTTGTTGATCGCACCTTTCGCGGTAATAATTCCGTGGTGATTTTCCACGATCTTTTTAACAATGGCCAGTCCGATTCCTGTTCCTGCATAGATCTCTTTGGGATGCAGCTTCTGGAATACCTCGAATATCCGGCCATCGAAGCGGGGCTCGAACCCGATGCCGTTGTCGGTAACGGTTATGTGACAATAGTTTTTATTCAGAGAGATCCATCCGGACGGTAAACCGGGGCGTACGGCGGACAATGCCGGATCTTCACTGCTCAGCACACTTCCTTTTTTCACTGTGCATGCTATAACGACGTGCGGCGGAACTCCGGGCCTGGAAAACTTGAGCGCATTGCTGATCAGGTTGTTCAGCAACTGGCGGAACTGGAAAGGAATGACCGATATGGCACAAAGTCCGGTTGCTTCCACGATCGCTTGTTTATCTTCGATCGCTTCTTTCATGTCGAGCTTCACTTCCGACAGAATGTCCAACAGCTCCAGCCGCTCGTATTTCCGTTCGGTTGTATTCACGCGTGAAAAAGCGAGCAGATCGTCGATGAGCAGTCGCATTCTGCTTGCTGCGAGCTGCATACGGACAAAATAATCTTTTCCTTTAGCGGATAATTTGTGGTGCTCGGTGTCCATTAAACGTGCAGCGAAAGTCTGTATCTTGCGCAGCGGCTCCTGGAGATCGTGGCTGGAAACATAGGTGAACGACTGCAGCTCTTTGTTCATTTTTTCAAGCTCGTCATTTTTATCTCCGAGGATCTCTCCGGCTTTCAGCAGATCTGCGGTTCTTTTCATAACGGCTATTTCGAGTTCTTCCCGCTGCTTTTTGTGTTCCTGGATCTCGGTATCGGTCCCCACCCACATAACAACATTTCCGTTGTCGTCCTTGTAAGGCAGACCGCGGCTCAGGTGCCATTTATACACGCCTTCTTTATCCAAAAAGCGGGATTCCATTTCAAAATCGGTTCCCGTATCGATGGAATGGCGCCAGCGGCTTCTCGTTTCCACGGCGTCGTCATAGTGAATGGCCTGGTTCCAGCCCCAGTCTCTCAGCTCCTCGAACGTCAGTCCGGTGTAATCGAGCCAGGTCTGATTGAAATAGTTCCGTTCGCCATGAGCATCTGCGGTCCAGACTTTCTGCGGCATCGCGTCGGCGATGAACTGAAAGCGCTTCTGGATCTGCCGCTGGATCTCTTCGGCTTTTCGCTGCTCGGTCACGTCTTCGATCGCGAGCAGGATCAGCTTTTCCTGTCCGCCGCCGGTTACGAGCTGACGGGCATTCAGCAGCATGGTCCGTTCGCCGATAACGGCAAAGGTATGTATGATCTCAAAATCCCGGAAGGTCGATTCTTCGGGAAGGATCTTCTCCAGCAGCTCGCTCAGCGCGGGAATGTTCCACTGACTGTCGTTCACTTCATAGATCAGCTTGCCTTCCGTTTCTTTATCATTTACCTGGAACGCCCGGTAATAAGAGCTGTTGGCGGTTTTCACGCGCAGATGTTTATCCAGTACCAGCATAGGCTCGCGCACCGTGGCAACAATGGCTTCGGCGTATTCCTGTACTTCTTCGGCTTTTCGCTGCTCGGTCACGTCTTCGATCGCGAGTAGAATGAGCTTTTCCAACCCGTCTTCTTTTACGAGCTCGCGTGCATTGAGCAGGAATATGCGCTCACCGATGGCAGAAAACGTATGCCGGATCTCAAAACCGGTAAAGGTCGATTCTTCGGGAAGAATCTTCTCCAGCAGCTGTCGCAGCGCGGGAATGTCCCACTGGCTGTCGTTCACTTCATAGATCAGTTTACCTTCCGTATCCGATTCTTTTACCTGGAATGCGCGGTAATAGGAGCTGTTCGCTGTTTTCACACGAAGCTTTTTATCCAGCACCAGCATGGGCTCGCGCACTGTGCCTACGATCGCCTCTGCATAATCGCGGGCTTCCGTGAGCTGTCCGTTCAATCCTACGATCTCCTGGTTCACAACCGTGAGCTCTTCATTGGTGCTTTGCAGCTCTTCCTTGCTGGTTTCCAGCTCCTCATTCAGACTTTGCAGCTCTTCGCTGCTGCTGAGCAATTCTTCGTTATGGCTTTGCAGGTCCTGGTTGATCGTTTCCTGGTCTTCCATGATGCTGCTCATATCCTCATGCGTCTGCATCAGCTCCTGTTCAAGCTGAACGATCCGCAGGTCTTTATCGTCTAGTGTGTTTTTCGCCGGCGTTTTCCCCTCCGCCGCAGCCAGAACACTCCTGATTGGCTCGCGTTCGTGGAAAAGCACCAGGTAGTAAGGATCGATGGTGTTCGGCAGCGGGATCGCTTCGATGGAAACGCTGTGCACAGTGCCGTCGACCTTCAGGGCAATGTTTTCCTTAATGACTGTGTTTTTTTCTTTCTTGGCTTTGTGCAGCAGGTTACGCAATTCAAAGGCCAGTCCGGGTTTGGCCATCTTGAGCAGGTTATGACTCGGCTTTCCGGGCAGTTGCTGCAGGTAATTCCCCGTATTCCCCCGGAAATGCACAATGTCCAGCAATTCGTCCACAATCACACCGGAAGGCGTGTATTTGCTAAGTACGATATCCTCGGCTGTTTTCCGGAAATCTCCGGGCGTCAGCTCATTTTCAGCATGGGTATCCGTTACCCCCGTCCCGCCTTCGCTGCGTTGTCCCGGAACGTGCACAAACCTCCGCGATACGTCTTTACGGGAAAACAGCTTGGTGTTCGTTCCGACAGACGCAAAAAGATCGGCAACGCTGCCTGCTGTCTCCGTTTTTCCAAGAAACAGCATTCCTTTCGGATTCAGTGCATAATGAAAGGTCGTGAGCGCTTTTTTCTGAAGGTAAGGCTCCATGTAAATGAAGACGTTGCGGCAGCTGATAAGATCCATTTTGCAGAAGGGCGGATCTTTGAGAAAGTTGTGGACTGCAAACACACACATGTCCCGTATGCTTTTATTCACCTGGTACCCTTTATTGGCCTTCGTGAAAAATTTACTCAATCGTTCCGGCGACACGGTTGCTGCTTCTGCAGCGGTATAAGTCCCCGACCGGGCTTTGGAAATGGCCCGTGAGCTCAGATCCGTTGCAAAGATCTGTATCTTCTCATAGCCCGCGCCTAAAAACTCGCGGAAGCACATCGCGATGGAATACGCTTCCTGCCCCGAGCTGCAGCCCGCGATCCAGATCCTGACAGGATCCGTTTTCGTTTTATTTTTTATAATGTGCGGAAGTGCCGATTCGCACAAATGCTCAAAGCTGACCGTGTCCCTGAAAAAACTCGTTACCGGGATCAGCATGTCCTGATACAGTGTGTCCTGCTCCGTTTCGTTCTCCCGGAGAAAATGCAGATAAGCAGAAGCGCTTTCCTGCCCGATGAGCTTCATCCTGCGCAGTATCCGTCTGCTGACGGTGGTTTGTTTATAGTAGGTAAAGTCGGTTCCCTTGCGGATGAGCAGCAGTGAAATGATCTGCCTGAACACGTCTCCGTCCTGCAGCCGGATTATTTCCCCCGAATCCGCGCGAGCGCCCCTGTTCACTTCCAGGATCTTTAACGGTATCTCTTCCGGTGACAGGACAAAATCCACGACTCCTGCACGCACGGCATTAGCGGGCATTTCCGCATAAGCAGCAGATGCTTCATCCTGTGCAAAGGTGATACCGCCGTGTTCCTTGATGGCTTTCAGCCCGGCAGTGCCGTCAGAAGCCGTACCTGACAACACCACGCCGATCGCATGGCGCTGGTGTACTTCTGCAAGCGAAGTGAAGAACAGGTCTATGGGCAGGTTCTTTGTATTTTTCCCGGGTTCAGGACGGGGTATCAGCTCTAGGATGCCATCGTTTGCCATCAGCATTTTATTACTGGGAATCACGTAGATATGATCGGCCTCTACCCGGATCTCATCGGAAATTTCCAGTACGGGGATCTTCGTAGCTTTCTGCAGCAGTTCGGGCAATACGCTTTCATGGTTCCTGTCCAGGTGCTGTACGAGCACAAAGGCCATTCCCGAATCTTCGGGTATGGCTTTCAGCAGCCTTTTGAAAGCTTCCAGTCCGCCGGCAGATGCGCCTACTCCCACTACGGGGAACAGGTTGGAGGATTTTATCGTTCCGGTCGCTTTCATGATTGTTTGAGTTTTACATCTCCTGTCAGTACAAAGTTGTCCTTTGCCGACTCCGGGATCTTTTCCTGTGATAAAAGAATGAGTGACTGGTAAATAACCTTTTTGATCTGTGAATATTCGGAAGGTTTACGAATGTAGTGGCGTGCACCAAAGGCATGAAGACGATCAACGATCTCCTGTTCGAAAGAGGTGGAGATAATGATCACCGGAAGTGCTTTTAACAAAGGGTTTTGCTTGATCTCCCGCAGGCATTCGAAACCATTTTTACGTGGCATATTCAGATCGAGAAAGAGTACGTCCGGAAGATCTCCCGCTGTTTCCGCGAGCAGCAGCATCAGCTGTTCCCCGTCGTGCACTGTCGTCAGCCTGGCGTCCAGTTGTAATTCGTCCAGCGCTTCTTTAAAAAAGAGGCTGTCGTCTTTGTCGTCATCTGCGAGGAGAATCCAGGGTATTTCAGAGATCATCTGTCAAGGTAGGCATAATAAACAGCTAATCATGTGTTTATTAAAGGATCCGGGGCGTTTTCGCAAAGCTTAACAAGTTCTTCTCCAGTGAACAAGCCGATGGAAGAATTCAGCACTGTGCGCGGCATCATCTAACACATGTTTGTTCAGTCATTTAAATCCGATAAAGCCCTTTTAAGCCGTTACTAAGCAATCAGCCACCTGAAATGTCTCCGGATCGCTGCAGTTGCGCTGCTGCCTTCCTCATTGAACAGCAGGCCCCAGGCAATGCGCAACATACCCGGATCGTTAACAAAGATGCCTTCACAAAATCAGCTCGTTTACGGAACAAAACCTTTTCCTACATTTGAAAGATCTATAGGGTAGTAATATAGCCCGTGAAAAAGTTAACGAAACCTGCTATGAGATCTTGTTTGCTGTTATTGCTTATTATCCTGGCCGCTTCCGGCATGTCGCTTCATAAAGGACGGAAAACGCCGAAACCGCTCGGAACGCCCCCGGGAGTTGTTGCGATCGATTCCAATTTTTATGTCGACCTGACGGAGACAACCAATTTTAACTGGATGGAATACATGTACTGGACGAAAAAGGTCTTCGGAGAGCAGTCGGCGGAATACAAAGCTACCATCCCCGACTCAATGCTCCGGGAACAGGAAGCGTGCCTCAGCAATCACGAACGGCTCTACTTCGGGCATCCCGTTTACCGCCAATATCCCGTCACCTGTGTTTCGCAGCAACAGGCGGAAGCTTACTGCAAATGGCGCAGCGACCGCGTGTTCGAGTATTACCTCATCCGGGAGAAAGTGATAATGTACGATACCGCGCAGGCTCCGGGAGACTATTTCACCATTGAGAACTACTTCGAAGGCCGTTTTAATAATACAGCGCCGCATCCGGATGTCAGATCGTATCCCGCTTACCGCCTTCCGACCGCAGACGAATGGAAAAAAGCCGTTCAGTTCTCCGATTCGGCTTACCTGCAGGCTTCAGAAAGCAAACGCTTTATGAAAAAGCACGGACTTGCCAATGCGAACCGCGCACTCATCGGGATCGCCATTTGCGACGGGCCGTATTTCTCACAGGAGCCGACGCAGGAAACGGAGTTTAACGGACTCATCCCTATCGATCTTTACGGAAACGTCTCCGAATGGCTTTCCATTCCGAACACCGTTATCGGCGGAAGCTGGAAAGAAAAGAGCCGGGAAGAATGCACGCAGCCTAAAATCGTGAAAGGCGCCGCAGATCATGTCGGATTCCGGTGTGTATGTGAGATGAAGGACTACAAGATCGGGCAAACATTCTGAAAACAATGATCCGGTCGCGCACCTATAAAGAAAATCACATCAGCTACCTGGCATTTGAAATAGCCCTCACGTTTGTGCTGACCTTTGTGGCTGCCGGAATTGTTGTGTTCTATTCTGCCGGAAAATCATTGCTGAAATCGAAGAAAAGCATTAACAACTACTTCTTCCATCAACAATCAACCGCTAACGATCCATCATTACTTTCCTGCCAGCTTATTCAGTTTTGCGCGGTCTAAGATCGTCAGCTTGCGGGTCTGAATGTGAATAAGCCCTTCCTCGCGGAATTCCTTCAGTAAACGGATCAGCGTTTCAGTGGCCGTCCCGACGAAATTGGCCAGGTCTTCCCGCGAGAGATTGATCGGCTCGTTGAGGTACACTTCTTCCAGCATCAGGAGCGAATAAGCCAATCGCTCGCGAACTGATTTCTGGGCAAGATTCGTAATGAACAACGCTTTATCGCCTAGCTCTTTTGCCAGCTCGCGGATCACGGAATTCCGGAGCGCTGTGTTGTCGTCCATCATTTTCATGAATTCTGCGCGGTCGATGAAATCGATCTTCGCTTCTTCGAGCGTACTGGCGGAAACCTTGTAGGATTCTTCGCTGAACATGGCCCGGAAACCGATCACTTCGCCGGCTTTGGCAATGTGAATAATCTGCGCCTTTCCTTCGTTGCCGATCGCATAGATCTTCACTTTCCCGCTGCTGATGTAGAAAACGCCCTTCGGGTAGCTTCCTTCGGTGAAAACAGTGCTGTTTTTAGCGTAATCCACGGACGAATTGCGCTGTTCGAGCTCCTGCAGCTGCTCTGCGCTCAGGTTCGAGAAAATACCCGTCTTCCACGCATTTGCATGAGAATCGATGGTCGTTTTCGGCGATTTATCCGGCATCGTGCAGCAAAAGGCTTAAAGCTGGTTGAAATCGATGTGCAGCAAATCCTGGATATACCGCAGCTTTTTCCGCTCAACGGCTTCCACGAGGCTGAACGAAATGCCTTTCTTCCCGGCGCGTGCCGTACGTCCGCTGCGGTGCGTATAATAATCGGGATCGTCGGGCAGCTGGTAATGCGCCACGAACGCCAGGTCGATAAAATCGATCCCGCGCGCCGCAAGGTCTGTTGCCACGAGGTATTGCATGGCGTTGTTGTGGAACATGCGCAGCACTTTCTCGCGGTCTTTGGTATGCATGTCCTTGAAGATCTCACCGACCTTGAATTCCTGCTCTTTCAGTTTTTTGGTAAGCGATTCCACGTCGTTCTGCGTACGGCAAAAGATAATGCCGCGGCCCTCTCCCTGCGATGAAAGGAACTCCAGCAGCATCTGGAATTTGTCTTCCTTCGTGCATTCGATGTACTGGTGCTCGATCCGCGGATTCATCACTTTCTCCGTCTTGATGATGGCCCGCGGTGCGTCTTTGTCGATCACTTCGCGGATCCAGTTGTTCAGCTCGCCGTGAACGGTTGCCGAGAACAGCCACAACTTGCGGAAATCGTTTGTTTTATCGAGAATCTTATTGATCTCTTTCTTGAATCCTTTGGCAAACAGCTCGTCGGCTTCGTCGAGGATGATCGTTTTCAGGTTTTCGAGGTTCAGCGCTTTGAGCGTTATGAGCTCAACAAGTCTTCCCGGCGTTGCGATCACGATCTGCGTCGGACGTTTGAGCCGTTCTTTCTGCAAGCCGATATCTTCGCCGCCCATGATCTCTTCGATGTAATACTTCGGAAGGTTTTTCCCGAGCTTGAAGATGGTTTTGGAGGTCTGGTGTACGAGCTCGCGCGTTGGCACGAGGATCAGCACCTGGATCTTATTTTCTTTTCCCGATAAGCGCTGCAGCAGCGGAACGCCGTAAGCAATTGTTTTTCCCGAACCGGTGTGTGCCTGCCCGACATAATCCTGGTGCTTATCGATCAGGTGTTTCCACGCATGCGCCTGTATGGGCGTTGGCGTTGTGAAGCCAAGCTCGTCGAGCCGTTTGGTGATCGCAGGGAGAATGGGGAATGTTGTTTTCATGGCACAAAGGTAGTGATAGTCTTTTAGTCGGCAGCCAGTCGTGTTTCGTCCATGGTGTTTTCGCTCAGAAGCGGCATGAATTAAGTCGGTTGATTACCGCTGAATGAGCCCATAATGAATTGCGATCGCCTGTTCGTAAATTTACGAATTCACCAATTTACGAATTCACCTACCGGCAGGAATAAAGAGTAAATCTCCATTCAGATCAGCAGAACAACAATATAATAACTCCGTTGATTACAGCCGGGGCTTCGAGGCATGAACGCGGTCTTCTGTTCGTAAATTCGCGAATTCACACATTTACCTATCGGCAGGAATAAAGAGTAAATCTCCATTCAGATCAGCAGAACAACAATATAACAACTCCGTTGATTACGGCCGGGGCTTCGATGCAAGAATGCGATCGCCTGTTCGTAAATTTACGAATTCGCGAATTCACAAATTTACCTGCGGAATAGCCTCCGGCCCGTATTTTCCCTGATTCCGGGGCACGCGCTAAATCTGAACCTCTTGCAGCTCCACATCCGTCGCATCTTCTTCACACGGAAAGATCACCGCGCGGATTTTCCTCCTGAAAGCCGCCTGTTCCTGCCGCAAGCGCTGCACTTTGTAATCCTGTTTTTCCAGTGAAAGCCATCTCAGCTCATCAACAATTTTCATGGGCTTCGAAATACGGTCTTTGTTCAGCGCTTCGATCGCGCGGTTGAATTCCTCTTCGCGCAGTTTCGCCATCGGAACGGTCCCCAGCGCGCCTTTGTTCAAACCTTTTGTGGTGTAGAGGTAATAGCTGTCATCGTTCATTCCGACAACGGCAAGATCGTATTCAATGTCGTTGTTGAGGCGGTAATCGAACAGCCCTTTTACAGGATTTATGCGTTGAAAGCTGTTCAGTTCGTGCGGAAACAGGTAGAGGAACAATTTACCGTACTGCCCGGGCTTGTCGACCGAAACGGAGAAGTCGTTGTAGGTAATCGTTGCTGTTTTACCGGTACGGGGACTCGTGATCACTGTTGTTGTGCGGGTGACCGTTGCATTCATGACGTCCCGCGGAATCGTGTTGACATACCGATCTATATTGTGTGCAAATGCGCTGCGCCTGATGCGAAAGCCAACAGAAGTACCCAGCTGCCGGTAAACATTGCGCAGGTTAAAATTGAATTCTTCGCTCAGGTTAGTCGCCTGCCGGTTGATGCTCCGCTCCTGCTCATGCACGCGTGCATGGTCCATTCGCCGGTTCCAGGCGAGTTCCTGTTTGAGAATGAAATTCTTGTCCCTGCTTACGGCATCGCGTAGCTTCGTTATGTTCGTTTCATAAAATCGGTTGAGGTTCTCCAGGTGTGAATCGCGCAGGTTAACGCCGCCTACCCGTTCCGCAGCAAATGCGCTGAATTCCGGGTGGCCCATCGCCGCAACCTGCTCGTCGATCTCATAGAGCGGCAAATTCAGGTTGCCGGTGTATTTCGATAAAATTTCTTCGGAGCAGGTAGCGTGAACAGCCTGCATCCGCTTTTCGAAATCGCGGGTCGCGAGGATCGTTTTATTAAAGCGCGGATTCCAGAACGCCATAACCTTTGCCGGTGAAATGTGTTGGGAAACGGTCTTCTTTTCAGTGACCGGTGCAGTTTTGAAACCTGTGGCCCTTACGGAAAATGACTGAGCGGGCGGCAATATGCAGCCGTCCTGGTTACAGACCTGGAACGACAGCTCAAGCGGGATCGAAAAGTCGCTTGCCAATGCAGTAAACGACTGGCGAAAGATCGCCGTTTCTTCAAAATACAGGGAAAGGCCCGAATCATCCGTTATTCGTTGCGGCTGGCGTCCGTCTTTAAGAGTTCCATTCAACCGGAACTGCGCAGAAGGCTTTACCTGCATCGTTGTCGGGAGGCCTAGAAAGCCCGATTTTACCAACTCATGGTCGACGGAAAAAACGCGCCAGCCTTTTGCCAGTGTTGCTCTGGCTACGATCACGCCGTGCGAATCATCTGTTCTTTCAATGGAAACCGACCAGGAGATTTTCGAGCGCCAGTCATCACGATTCTGTATGGGCGAAGCGATTCGTGGTTCCTGCATGGCAGAAAAGACATCGGCATTCTTCCCGGCACCTCGCGGCTTACCTTGCTCGGCTACGTCCTCAAAGCTCAGGTACAGGCTGTCGCGCGCTGCTTTCTTCGCATTCCATTTGAGGCTGTTCAACTCCTGCTCGTAGCCCGCCGGATAGAAATTCAGATCACTCATATCGGCCATGACCGGCAGTTTTTCCAACGGCTGTGGATTCTGCCAGTCGATTACGCCATCTTTTCCGGGCTTGCCTTCAAACAGCTGCATGCCCGGTTTCAGCTCATCGACCGGAACCTGTACGTATACACCAACCTCCGGATTCACATCAAGCTTTTTACCATCCGGCGTAAACGCCTGTACGCTGAACATGCCCTGCGTTTCGAGCAGGCGGTCGCCCGACATTGTGCTCAGTCCGCCTTTGACGATCGTAGCGGCATCGAGCGCTTCCTGCCACTGAACGACTTTCGCACCGGAATACGGTTGTCCGTTCAGTAAAAAAGCGTCTTCGGGAACGGAAAGCAATACACCGTTTTCCGAAAACACAACGGTATCCTTTGCCGGGAGGTTAAAATATTGCGCCGGAACATGTTCCAGCAACGCTTTATCGTCCATCTGCGTTACGAGCTCGCCGAATGCTTTTTCGGTGAGTGCTTCGGATTCTTTCGTCGTTGCCCGCAGTGCGAGATAAGCAGTTAAAGCGATGGCTCCGGCAGCCACAACTGCGATAGCAGCGCTCACGAGGTTCTTTCGAAGATGATAGTTTTTTCCTGTTTGCCGCACAATCGCACGTTGAGCAGCACGTTTTGCTCCTTCGTGCACGAGCTTTTGCAGCTCCAGCTCTGTTTGCAGCGCGGGATTTTCGGAAAGTTTCCCTTCGAAAGCCGCACGGTCATCTGCCGACAGCTCATTATTGAGGTATTGCTCGATTATTCTTGTCAGTTCGGGATTCATGGGGTCGGGATTAAAATTCAACATTCGTTTCAGCCTTGGCTTCGTTGTTCGAAACGAGCTCTTTGGCTTTCTGCAAACAGCGGTACTTCTGCGCTTTGGCAACTTTGTCGTTCCGCAGGCCGATCTTTTCGGCAATCGCGGTCATGTTCCAGCCCAATCCGTAGAAAAGCTGCAGGATCTCGCGGCACTGGCTTCCCAGTTGTTTCAGCGCCGTTTCGATCGACCGCAAGCGCATTTCCTTTTCGAACCAGTCGTCGTTTAGCGCCTCGACGTCGGTTTCCAATGCGAAGGTCTGCTGTTTGTTCTGCTTTCGCGACTGGTTGTACCACAATAATTTGCAGGTATTCCGCACATAGAAAAAGGCATCGGCACTCAATTGGAAATCCGGCTGTTCGCGTTTGCGGCTGTAGATGAGCAACGCTTCCTGGAACAAGTCTTCCGCGTCATTGCCGGTACATCCGAGGGTTTTCAGAAAACGTTTGATCTCCGGCCATTTCCGGTAAAGGGCTTTCAATTCTGCTGCTGTTTCGGCTGGTCCGACGGTTGATTTCATTACGCTGTTTTATACCAAATGTTGATTTTGCGGAAAGGTAAACACTATTTGAATGTTGAATCTTTAATTTTGAATGGAGGGACTCAATTTGAATGCTTAATTTTTGCTGTTGAATTGGGACGATCATGCCATCAGTGTTCCTAAAGTCATCCAATTAAGAATTCAACAAGATTCAAAATTCCGTCATTCAAAATTCAACATTAATTAAATCTCCTATCTTCGCTTCATGAGTTGGCTCAAGGACACGATCAAATATTACTTCAATCCGTTTATTCACCGGCACAAGCTGGCGCCCGCAGTTGGCATTCAGCAGCGACAGCTGATGCAGCATTACCTGGTTTGCAAAGCCAACAAGCAGCTGCCGCCCATCCATACAACCGGTTTCAAGGTTTTTTCCCAGTTCGAGGAAGACGGTATCCTGCTTTACCTCTTTTCCATTATCGGCGAAGGCTCTAAAACATTCGTGGAGATCGGCGCCAATGACGGAATTAACAGCAACTGCAGCAATTTTGCCCTGCACTTTTCGTGGAGCGGATTGTTCCTCGAAGGAAGCGCAAAGCTCATTAAGCGCGGACAGAAATTTTATTCCCGCATCCCGACGCCTTATCACCCGAAACCGACCTACGTGCAGGCCATCGTGAAGCGCGAGAATATCAATGAGCTGCTTACCGCCAACGGCATTACCGGCGACATCGAACTGCTGTCGATCGATATAGACGGCAACGATTACTGGGTGTGGGACGCTATTACGGCCATCAGCCCGAAAGTGGTGGTGATCGAAACGCATATCGAGTTCGGACTGCACAACATCGTTGTTCCTTACGACCCCGATTACATGTTCCCCGGAAAACACCCGGTGTACCACGGGGCGTCCGTTACCGCGATGAATAAGCTCGCAGAACGAAAAGGCTACCGGCTGGTTGCGGCAAGCGACTACGGAATTAACCAGATCTTTCTGCGCAACGACCTCGCCGCAGACGAAATTCCGGCGATCGATCCCGCGTCCACGCTCTGGCACCCGAAAACACTCGCCTGCTTCAACGAATTTGAGCCCATTAAAGACTGGGAATACATTGAAGGATAATTACATTAAACCCGCTCGTTATGCACAGTTTATTTGAAGAAGAAACCGCACATTCGGTCATTTCCCGCCTGCAAAAGCTCAACGAAGGCCACAAGCCGCTCTGGGGAAAAATGAACCCGGCGCAGATGATGTCGCACTGCTGCATTACGATGGAAGTAGCCCGCGATCAGAAGCACATCAAACGCATTCCGGCGAGCTATTTCATCGGATTTATGATGAAAAAAGGATTTTACAACGAGAAGCCCGTTCCCAAAAACACGCCCACGCACACTTTATTTATCCGCACCGACGATGCCGGGATCGAAAAGGAACGCGCCGAGCTGATCCACCACATCGAAGCGTTCCAGAAAGGCGGAAAGGATAAATGCACCACGCAGCCGCATGCTTTCTTCGGAAAGATCACGCAGGATCAATGGGCGACCGGGATGTATAAGCACCTGGATCATCATCTGAAGCAATTCGGGGTTTAAATGCTGTTATTTTAAACGCAAAGAGCCGCAAAGGACAGGGAAGTACGGTGTGTTCAGAGAAACGCAAAGGGATTGCGGTCCACAGAATCTGACCTGTAACAATTGCATTGCATTGCTTTCTATACCGCGAATAATTTTCCGTCACCTTTTGCGCATTTTGTGGTTCAACAACACGTAACTTTGCGCCATGGAATTCATTGACGACGCGCTCGACCACTATGTCTGCGCACATACTTCGCCCGAAAACGAGCTGCTGGCAAAGCTGAACCGCGATACGCATGTGAATGTACTGCAGCCACGCATGCTCAGCGGACATTTCCAGGGACGCGTGCTGAGCATGATCTCGCACATGGTACGCCCGGAACGTATTCTTGAAATAGGAACCTATACCGGCTATTCCGCGCTGTGCCTGGCCGAAGGCCTGCAGGAAAACGGAAAGCTCATCACCATCGACGTCAATAAACAGCTCGAAACATTCGTGCGCGGCTATTTTGCGAAAAGCGATTACAACGATCAGATCGATTTTCGCATTTCCAATGCCATGGAGCTGATCCCGCAACTAGACGAAGTATTCGATATCGTGTTCATCGATGCCGATAAAATGAACTACATCAACTATTACCACCTGGTGTTCGACAAAGTGAAAAAGGGCGGCTACATTCTTTCCGACAACGTGCTCTGGTCGGGAAAAGTAACGGGAGCATACGACAAGCTGGACAAGGACACCCGTTTGCTCATGGATTTCAACCGGCTGGTGCAGGAAGATCCGCGCGTAGAAAATGTACTGCTGCCGATCCGCGACGGGATCATGATCGCCCGCAAGCTCTAAGGACGGAGCACCAGCTGCCGCTTGCTGTAGACCGGCGCATACGTGCGCGATTCTTTCACATAGCTCGTATCGTCATCACTGTATTCGGCCAGGATCGATCCGCCGGCCGTGGTTTCCAGCAGCAGGTCGGGATGCAGTGTAAAAGTATGATTGGTTACTTCAGTTGTCTGGTCTTTTGCGTTCTTCGCACCGATCTCTTCTTCTTCGCTTTCGTCTTCGTACAACATATTCCTGGTTTCAGCCAGGTCGTTTTCCAGCTCTTCCATGTGCAGCAGCGTTCCTGCTTTCGAAAAGAACAGCATCCAGTTGTGCGTGCTTCCGCCATTTGTTGCGCTGAAAGCCGAATAGATGTGCAGGGAAACGATCTCCGCTTCTTTCGTGGAAACATGTATACCCGGATAGAGCTCAAACCAGCCAACTTCCGTGACGCCATCGTGTTCCGCCAGCAGCTCTGCGAATTCCGGGCTGATGGCTTTGCTTCCTTTCAGCACTTTGTTCAGCTCGCCGGATGAAAGCATGTACTCCGCTACGTTCCTTCCCAGCGAATCGGTAAAGAGCTCTTTGCTATACAATCCGTCTATGTAAATTTGGTAAGCAGCGAAAAATGTGTTGGGACGGAAATCACGCGAAGAGAACTTTGCAGGGAATTCAGCCCGCTTAAAATGTGACAGGAATTTTCCGAAATCGTTTCCGGCAGGTTCCTGTTGTTCCGCAGGTTCCGGGTTTTGCGTACATGCAGCAAGCAGCACAAACAGCGCAGAAAAAAGAATAAACGAATACTTCATGGCTTTGGAAGACAGGATGAGCTGATCATAAACTGGCAGTTAACGAAAACTTACGGGCCAAGTTAAATAAAATCGCTTCCGCAAGTAACTTTTTCTCTCTTTTTACGATATAGCAACCACGGGCACGAAAATTGCCTGATGGAACCGTTTTAGAAAAATAAGCTTATGTTGAATAAATACCTTTTCCTGTCAATCGTTACACTTTCTTTTTCAGCCACCAATGCCTTCGCACAGGAAGAAGATCCGTCCTGCCTGCCGCCTTCCAAAAAAGCGCAGAAATACATCGATGCCGGGTCCGGCTCTGCTGATCCGAAAACGGCTGTAGAGAACTTCAACAACGCGATGAAAGAAGCGCCCGACAATGCCGGTGTGTATTTCGCCTACGGCATGTATGCCTACAATGCGGGCGTAAAGTATTACGAAACGCTTCCAAACCCGGCAACAGGCGACAGAAGCTTTGCGAAAGCTGAGGAACTATTCATCAAAACCATCGAATACTGCGACGATTACCATTCGGACATGTATTACCTGCTCGGTGTGATCAATTACACGCAGGAAGACCAGGCATCCGCGATTCAATGGTTCGAGCGCTTCGTAGCTTACAAAAACAACGACCCGACTCGCTATTCGGACGATTACACGAAAAAACTGGCCGATGTAAAGGAAATCCTCGGCGAGTTCAAAGCCAATGCCGAATTCGCTTCCGTTACCGTTCCCTTCAATCCTAAAATGGTCGAAAACGTTTCGTCCAAAGAAGACGAGTTCTTCCCGATGATCTCCCCGGACAATGAGCTGATGTTCTTTACCCGCAAGGCCAACGTCAGCAACCTGGGCGATATTCAGCAAAACATCGTGGAGCAGTTCACTTTTGCCAAACGCGCAGACGACACCAAGCCGTTCGACAGCGGAAAGGCGTTTTCTGCCCCGTTCAATACCGGAGATTTCGACAGCTACGGCGCGGCAACGATGTCTGTCGATAACAAAGAAATGGTGATCTGCGCCTGCAAGAAAACAACCGTTTACGACCAGCCGTACCTCAACTGCGACCTGTATATGACTACGTTTGAAAAAGTCGGCGACAGTGGAGACGACTACAAATGGTCGGAGCTCGTAAACCTCGGGCCGAAGATCAATACCGCAGACGGCTGGGAAGGTCAGCCATCCATGTCTGCCGACGGCAAAACGCTCTTCTACACAACGAATCGCAAAACAACGCAGGACAACGACGTTTACATCGTTAAGCGCAATCCCGACGGATCCTGGGGCTCACCGCGTCCGTTCGACGAGATCAACACGCCGGCGAAAGACAAAAGCCCCTTCCTGCACCAGGACAGCGAAACATTGTATTTTGTTTCCACTTCCACGCAGGACCGGCAAGGTGCCGGCGGACTCGATATTTTTTACATGCGCGAAGAGAACGGCGTCTGGACGAAGCCAAAGAACATCGGAATTCCGATCAACACACCGGAAGACGAACTGGGCGTTTTCGTTTCGACAGACGGAAAACTGGCTTATTATTCTTCCCGCACAGGCGGCAACTGGAACATTTTCAGCTTTGAGCTGTACCCGGAAGCCCGTCCGTAAGCCGTAACCATATTGAAAGGCGAATTGAAAGATCCGGCCGGAAACCCGGTGGTTGATGCAACGATTGAAATCGCTTATGCCAATTCCGACCAGGTGGAATCCGTAAAAGTGAACGGAAATGACGGAAAATACGCCGTTGTCGTCAAACAGGACGTTCCGCAGGACATCATGGTGACCGTGAAGAAAGAAGGCTCGGCTTTCGACTCGAAGCTGATCACCAAGGAAGCGATCGCAAAGAAAGAAGAGCGCATCAACAACGACCTCGCCGTAAAAGAGCTGAAAGTCGGCGAAGCGTACACGATCAACGACATTCTTTACGGCTACAACTCCGATGTGCTTTCCGATAAATCGAAATTCATCCTGCGCGAGTTTTCCCGCTACCTGAAAGAGCACGAGTCGATCCAGATCAGCATACAGGGACACACCGACAGCGACGGCGACGATGCCAAGAACCTCGATCTTTCTGACCGCAGGGCGAAAGGCGTAAAAGACTACCTCATCTCCCTGGGTGTGGACGCTTCCCGCCTGAAATCGAAAGGACTTGGCGAAACACAGCCGAAAGTAGCCAATGATACAGCGGAGAACAAAGCGAAAAACAGGCGCACGGATTTCGTCATCACAGGAATGTAACCTGCTGATGAAACCTGTCCGAACGAACGAACAACCAGGATTGCATCCGCGGAACAAGCACCGCGGACGCTACGATCTGCGGCTGCTCGCTAAAAGCTGCCCGGAGCTCACACCGTTCATTAAGCTGAACGATTACGGCGACGAGTCAGTTGATTTTTTCAATCCGGAAGCAGTAAAAACGCTGAATAAAGCTTTGCTGAAAACCTATTACGACATCAGCGGCTGGACGATCCCTTCGGGCTATTTGTGTCCACCGGTTCCGGGACGCGCAGATTATATTCATCACATCGCCGATCTGCTGGCAGTGAACGGAACCATTCCTACCGGCGTCAGCGTAACGGTTCTCGACATCGGAACGGGCGCTAACTGCATTTATCCGCTCATTGGCCACAGCGAATACCAGTGGTCGTTCATCGGTTCCGACATCGATCCTGTGGCCATTGCTTCCGCACAGCACATTATTGACGAAAATCCACAGCTGGAGGGGAAAATTGCCCTGCGATTGCAAAGCCATCCCACACACATTTTTAAAGGCATCATTCAGCCGGGCGAGCGCATCAGCATCACGATCTGCAATCCGCCCTTTCATGCTTCCGCAGCCGATGCACTGTCCGGAACGACGCGGAAGCTCAGGAACCTGTCACACAAGAAAAACGTTCGCTCTGTTCTGAATTTCGGCGGGCAGCACAATGAATTGTGGTGCGAAGGCGGGGAAGCGGCATTCGTGCGGAAAATGATCCTTCAAAGCAGGGAATTCGCCGGCGCATGCACATGGTTTTCCACCCTGATCTCCAAAGAATCGAACCTGAAGGGCGTTTACAAGGCGCTGAACGAAGTGCAGGCTTCCGAAGTGAGAACGATTCCCATGGGACAGGGAAATAAAAGGAGCCGGATCGTTGCGTGGAGCTTTGAGCGTTTGTGATTTCATCCCCGGCTAAAGGACGATTGCCTAGCCCCCCCGTAGTTAAAGGTCTCTTCTTTTTCCATTGCCGAAAAAGAAGCAAAAAGTCTAGGCCGTAGAACGCTCTCTTGAAAACCACGGATCGTTCCACTGTCTGAATCCCAAACTCGCTGCGCTCAGACAGGGATTCGACGACGCTTCACTCCCTTGTTTTCTTACGTGATCGTCCTAAAGGCCGGAAAATAGTTCGAAACTCATTTCTTAGAGTCCATGATGCCACCGCAACTCAGAGGAAAATTAAACATTGTCAACCGAAATTATTCTTTATCGAATCTTCGTGAAGATTATCGAAGACTAGGAATCCTCTATGATTGAAAGTGTGTGCTATTCAATAGGGAAATCGCCGGCTAAAGGCTATTGACTGTTAACTATCGACTAAAACACTACTTTTGCCGCATGCATACTTCAAACGTTCAGGGATATTACGCCATCGGGGTTTTTAACGCGAAAACAGAGCACAATGTCGGCACACTCTGGCGATCGGCTTACATCATGGGCGCAGCTTACATTTTCACGATCGGGAAGCGCTATAAAAAGCAAACGTCCGATGTGCTGAAAACCTGGGCGCGTATCCCCTATTTTCATTACGACACGATGGAAGACCTGCTGGAGAACATCCCTTACGATTGTCGCCTGGTGGGCATAGAGCTGAACGAAGAAGCCACGTTCCTGCACGAGTTTACGCACCCGATGCGGGCCATTTACTTACTCGGATCGGAAGACCAGGGATTACCGCAGAGCATACTGGATAAATGCCATTTTACGGTGAAACTGCCGGGGAATTCCTCATTGAACGTTGCCGTTACGGGAAGCATTGTCTGCCACGACCGCGCTACGAAGGTTCCTTCGTTGCTGCCGCCGAATCATAAAGGCTAGTTAAGCTGTTGGATTTTGGATTGCGTCCGCCAGCTGATCGGACGGACAGGTCCCCGATGTTGAATTAGATTTGATTCTTCGCCTGGCGCCCCCTGAACAATTAACATCAAAATTGCTCACTATTTCTTCTTCCACCATTTTTTCACCTGCTCTTCCTGTACAGGCGCTTCTTTCACGGTATCAGGCACATACTCTACCATGGGAATACCGGCAGTTGGCGGTTCAGGACAAGGTACTGACGGCGGCATAACAGGTTCCGGCGTCCAGCTGACTTCACCTTCCATGATGGGCTCTCCGCTCAATTGTGGCGGCAGCGCTCCCAGTGTCGGAACACAGGCCTCGACACCTGCTTTTAACGTCAGCTGTATTTTCTGCTTTCCTGCGGTTTTGCCCAGGACAAACGATTTCAGGGTATCGGTCTCATAAGCGTCTTTGCTGAGAATGAAATCGAAGCTCTCGCGGATCAGGTCGCCTTTTTGCAGCACAATACTGAAATTTCCGTTTTCGTCGGTACGGTCGTTCCTGATCACTTTGCCATTCTGGTAAATAGATACCATAGCTAATCCGAGTGGTTTGCCGGTTTTTTCATCTTTCAGCGTTCCTTCCACCTTCATGGGGAATTTCAGGTTGTTGAAAGCTTTCTGTTTCGTTTCGATCGCAGCGTCTTTCGACTGACTGTCGGAGCAGGCTGTCACTACCGGCCCGAGAAAACCCAGTATTCCCAGCAGGGACAATCCTACCCTTCGCTGTGCAGCTGAAAAACTAAGCTGACTTGTTTTGAAATCGTATTGCTTCGGATGGAAAATCCCACAGATCTTATTGTCTGCAGACTGAATTGTTCGTACCACTTCCTCATCGGTCTTTCCCCTGAAATCGGTCAGCACTTTATCGCAGTTGCTGCAGTGATAGCCTTTCTCACCGGAAGACAATTCATGAAAAGGCGTTTTACACGGAAGACTTAAGATCGGACGCAGGTTCTTTTCCATAACAGGTTCATCAGACTTCGAATAACAGCATTAATTCCATACGTACCACAAAAATAAATGTGACCGGTCGCATTGATTGATCCAATGGGAATTTTCTGCGAAGATGTAAACTTACCATGCTCCATTCACCGGACTGTGGAGGGGAAGCGGGGCGATCACAGGGTGTAACGGATATCCACCTGGCACCTACGACGTATCCATTACGGATCCCCTGGTCATATACGGTACATCTATCAAGCAGACATGTAGTATATAAGGAGTATGCCTATGTCAACCCTGTATCAACCGCGGGTTAACCCTCTATCAACCCTATATCAACCTAGTCTGTTATGAGAAGTTTCCTGAGACGCCGGTTCCCGCCGCTCTGAATGGGAATATGTGGCTGTTTTTACAATTATACGATTATTCCCGGTAACAAGCAATGGCGAATGGAGATCAAGCTACAGCGGGGTTTTAGTACCTGCGAGCTGGTTGGTTTTGAAGAACTAATGATCTTTTTGCCCCGGACACCTATGATTACCAATCAAAAATTCAGAATCCCTTAGCGTTGAACCGTTATATTCCCCTGCACCTCGATCTTATTCTCGTTTCTCGTGTCGGTATAGGAACCGGTATAGAAATAGACGCCTGCTTCTACCGCCTTTCCGCCGGAAGTTCCATCCCATGCCGGCAGGCTGTTTTTGGACTCATAAATGAGGTTCCCCCACCTGTTCACGATCGTAAACTGCACATTGGCGATCCACGCTTCGTCTGTTTTGGAGATCAGCTTGTACACATCGTTGATCCCGTCGCCATTCGGCGTAATGACATTCGGAATTTCCACCAGCGGCACGCAGAACATGGCTACGTAGACCGAATCCTCACTGAAACACTGGTTCACCGGCTCGGTGACCTCGACGCGGTACCAGCCCTGGTCGGTGATGAAATTTGTTCCGATCGTAATATCCTGCGTTGTTTCGCCATTGGGAAACCACAAATAAGCACTTCCGGGATTCAGCGCGGAAAGCACCTGCTGTTCCAGGTCGGGGCAGAATTCAAGTGTCTGCACATCGAATGGCAGCGCAGGATTGGGCACTACGACAACGTCCAGCGTATCCGAATAGGAATTGTTATTGAACTCAATGTTCAGCACGAAGGAGCCCGTTTCGTGGGCATAGAAGACGGTGTCGCTGAAATTGAAGGGCAATCCACTCTGGGAATTCCAGTTCACCAGCGTATCGTTGGGTAATTCCGTCCAAACGTAGCTGGTGATCGCATCAGTGTAAAAGCTCACCTGCGCGGAATCTCCCTGGCAGATCATTGTATCCTGCAGGTGAATGGACCGGTAAGGAAAACAGATCTGCTGCAGGTTGGTAGAGCCGCCTGTAGAAGCAGTGAATCCCCAGTAAACGAGGTTTTGTCCGCCAAATACATTCGCAACGATATCGCCATGGTAGGCCATGCGCAGCTGTCCGTCGAAATACATGCTCAGCGAGTCTTCGTCCGGGTTCCAGACAATACGGGTCGTGTGGTAAATGCCGTCTTCGACATTCTGTCCGCCGGGCGCAAGCGGAACGGAAGCAACCAGTGGCGCAGCGAAATTGGCATTGGCGTACATGCCGGTATGATCGGCCGGAAGGTCATCGAAAGGCGTGCTGTTGTCGTACGTATCGAACTCGATCGCCACGGAAGGAACGATGTCCACATACCCGATGCCGCCGCCATACTGCCCGATCGAATCGGAGTTCAGCCCGCGAAGCACGAAGGCAAAGCCATCTGCTCCGTTACCGTCGTTGCTTCCGAGCGTAAGGCAGAACACCGCGTCGAATTTATTGGCGAGATTGATGGGCTCGAGGTCCCAGACGGCTCCTCCCTGGTTCCCGATATCGGGTGTCAGCGTGAAACACGTATCGACCTCGCTGCAGGCAGCGCTGTTAATATCGTTGATCCCAAAGGTGGTTCCCACGATCAGGTACCCGTCCTGGGCATTCAGTCTTGCTGCTGCCAGGAACAACAGGGCAGCTGTTAAAACGATCTTGCTAAAACGATTCTTCATACTTCTTTGACGCACATAAAAAAGATAAGTTGCTCTTAAAAACAGGCCGGCTGGTTATCAGTCTTCTGCCGGAGAAGATGCTGTCGTCAGCCTGCTTTTTCGTACCGGAACTTCGGTGGTGCCTATATGGAACAAGGCATCGCCTTTGTTGACCAGCGGCGCTTCGTTGACGCAGAACACGAAACCGTTGCTCACGGATTTGATCCTCCGCTCTTCCTTGCCGTACGGATCGCTCACGATACCGAGAACAGTACCCACCGAAACTTCGTCCCCGTTGGCGACCGAGGCGAGGAATACGCCTGAATTGGGCGCACGCAGCCATTTGGAGCTTTTAATGAAAATGGGCTGGCGTTCGGTATGGAGATCTGTTTTGAACGAGCGCATGTTCAGATAGTCGAGCACGCGCTGAATGCCGTACAATCCTTCCCGCACGACTTCTTCTTCGATGGAGTGCGTTTTGCCACCTTCGAACAGCAGGATCTTTTTCCCGCGCTTGTTCATGGCCTCCCGCACGGATTTGGGAATGTAACGCGAATGCACAATGAACGGCGGATTAAAAATCCGGGCGAGCTCCATGCTGATCTCGTCGGTCATCACACAGCGGATCTGCGGCGCGTTATTACGCTGGGCAGCCCCGGTATGGAAATCGATCACGTAATCCACGTGCGGGGCGATCTCTTTCATGAAATGATAAGCGAACTGGCTGGCAAGCGATCCGTTTTTCGTTCCGGGAAAGGAACGGTTCAGGTCGCGACCGTCGGGCAGCTCACGCATGACATTGAGGTAGCCGAAAATATTGAATACGGGAATACAGATGATCGTTCCGGCGTTGGGCTTGTTCCATCCCTTGCGGATCACGCGGCGAATGATCTCCATGCCGTTGATCTCATCACCGTGCATACCGGCCATGAGCAATAGCACAGGGCCGTCTTTTTCGGCGCGTTCGACAAAAACGGTTACCTGGACGGGCGTGTGCGTGTGCAGCTTTGCCACGTTCATGCTCAGCTGCACGCCCTTTCCGGGTAAAACCTCTGTTCCGAGTATGCTGAATTTCTTTGCCATAGTCTTTATTCTTTCATTCAGTGGCAGGTTGTGGGTCCGTCCCGAAAGCTTTGGAGAGCATCCCGGACGTACTGCGGAGTTCGGGCGGATTATCATCCGCCCTTTCCTTTTATCTCTTTACATTTTTTTCTATAAACTGGATAATCTTTCCGGCAATGTCTTCGCCTGTAGCGCGCTCAATGCCTTCCAGTCCCGGGGAAGAATTCACTTCCAGCACGAGCGGGCCTCTTTCGGACTGGAGCATGTCTACACCTGCCACACCGAGCTGAACGGCGCCTGCAGCTTTAATAGCAGTTGTTTTTTCTTCTTCTGTAAGCGTAATGTGCATCGCGCTTCCTCCACGGTGGAGATTCGAGCGGAATTCCCCCTCTTTCCCCTGGCGCTTCATTGCTCCCACGACCTCACCGTCTACGACGAATGCCCGGATGTCGGCGCCTTTGGCTTCTTTGATGAATTCCTGGACGATCACACGCGCTTTCAAGCCGTTAAAAGCTTCCAGTACCGATTGTGCGGCATTCTGGTTTTCTGCGAGCACAACGCCAAGGCCCTGTGTTCCTTCCAGCAGCTTCAGTACTACCGGCGCACCTCCGGCGGATTCGACCACGTGCTCCACGTTCCGGGAATAGTTGGTGAACACCGTTTTCGGCAGGCCGATGCCTTCTTTGGAAAGCACCTGCAGGCAGCGCAGCTTATCGCGCGAGTGTACGATGCCCCGTGAGCTGACGACGGAGAAAACGCCCATCATTTCGAACTGGCGTACAACGGCTGTTCCGTAAAAGGTAACCGACGCGCCGATCCTCGGGATAACGGCATCGAAACCTTCGAGGTAGCCCGAGCCGTAATACAGCGAGGGGCCTTTCTGCTCGATCTCGATGTTGCAGCGGGTATGATCGATGACGTGCGCCTCGTGTCCGTGCTTTTCAGCGGCTTCCACCAGTCTTCTCGTCGAATACAGATCCCCGTTGCGGGAAAGGATGGCAATTTTCATAAGATTATCGTACTTAAATTAGTTCGTGTGCGTTGCTTCAAAATTGAAGGAACAATTGGTCTTCGAGGAATCGATCAGGAAACGCTTGTTCAGCAACCGCCTTCCGAGTAAGATCGGGTTCCGTAAACCGGTTCGTTCCGTCAGCGAAAATAAGGTTTCCACCGTCTGGTTGAACAGCGTAATGCTCCCGGATACAAAAAAACGTTCCTGGGCCATACCATTGGAGCTTTTAACGATCTTTCGCTTATAGTGCTCAAACCGGAATTTCTTCCCGGTATAGCCTTTAATAGCGGGATCGAGGAATACTACTTCGAGTACCTGCTTTCCATTCTCTTCAACGAGGTTAATGGATTCGCAGTGCATGGAGCTCGAATACGCCCCCGAATCGATCTTTACGGGAACATTGACCAGTCCGAATCCGGGAAAAGAGACAATATCTTTCCTTCCGACAATCTGTTTATTCATTTGTTACAATTGCTGTTTTACTCCATCCGGAGGAATCGAAAGTAGTGAAAAAACGATACGATTCACACCTGTCGTGCAGTTTCCCTCAAAAAAGTTGTAGCTTTGCATAAATAATAGAAAATTAATTCCTAATATTGCACCCCCAATTATGGGTTAGCGATAGAAATTAAGAGTCATGGATTTTATAAAAGAGCTTCAGAAAGAATTGGTAGAAGTTAAGGAGTTCCCTAACTTCGGAGCTGGTGATACAGTAACTGTATCTTACAAAATTAAAGAAGGAAACAAAGAACGTATTCAGCAGTTCCAGGGCGTTGTACTTCAGCGTCGCGGTTCAGGCACGACTGAAACGTTTACCGTTCGTAAAATGTCAGGTAACATAGGTGTTGAGCGTATCTTCCCTATTACATCGCCTTTCGTTGATGCGATCACAGTGAATAAACACGGTCGCGTTCGTCGTGCACGTATTTTCTACTTCCGTGAGCGCACAGGTAAATCAGCACGTATCAAAGAAAAAAGAAGATTCGTTTCCCCGGTTGCTGCAAAGTAATTACGATTCGATCAGATATATTAAAAGGTCCTTCGCCATGCGAAAGGGCCTTTTTTCGTTAACGAGGGTTTGTCGGTCCGGGACGCATCGGGACTTACTTTTGTTGGTGTGTCCGGGATGCATCGGGACTTACTTTTGTTGGTGTGTCCGGGACGCATCGGGACTTACTTTTGCTGGTGTGTCCGGGATGCATCGGGACTTACTTTTGCTGGTGTGTCCGGGACGCATCCCGGACTTACTTTTGTTGGTGTGTCCGGGACGCATCGGGACTTACTTTTGTTGGTGTGTCCGGGACGCATCGGGACTTACTTTTGTTGGTGTGTCCGGGACGCATCGGGGCTTACTTTCGTTGGTGTGTCCGGGACGCATCCCGGACTTACAGATATATTTCGTAAAATTGCTTTCTGTAAATCCGATTGTTCCGTATGAAGCTGTTACTTACCGTATTCGTCCTTCTTTTTCTGTCTTTTTCCGGATCTTCCCAGGAGGCGCTTCGCTTTTCGCTCACAGAGATCGGGAAACCGGATTACCGGAAGCAATACGATGCCGATAAAGGGCTTGTGGTGTACAAAAAAGGCGACGTTTCCTTCGTGCATGTGCTCGCCCGCGAATATTTCGTGCTGGGAAAATTCTTCGACACGCTGCAGCTTACACTTACCAGGAATAAAAAGGAGGCCGGATACACCGCCGAATGCACCAATTGCAAAAATGTCCGTTTTCAGCAATCCACAGAGGGGCCGCTGACGTTCTACACCTTTTCGGTCGGGGAAGATTTCGTGCGCTTCATCGTGAGCTACGAAACCGATCCGCAGGGAATGACCATTGCGCCGGATTACGAAGGATTGAAAAAGAACCCGGAGATCGGCTACGTCCGCCTGCGCAATACGCTGATCCATTATGCGGCTGTGCCCACGGTGCCGGGAGTCAATCTTGCCATTATGGACATGAACTACAACGGCCGGGCCGACGACAACGATTTTATCTGTTTATCGCCGGACGCTTTTTTCTCCGGAACGGCAAGCGATCGCGCAAAACCGATCGAACAGGTGAAAACTATTGAGATCAAAGACATGAGCTATGCGTTCAGGCTCGTTAACGGAAAAACCTTTGAAGTCGAACTGCTTCCTTTAGCTGAAAAAACTTCACCCGACCTTATTTTACGTGAACAACTGGAAAACCTGCAGTTTGGCGACAAAAATCTCTACGGACTGCTCGAAAAGAACAAGTTCGTCGTGGTCTCGCACTGGACGGAATACAATCCGCCCTGCACACAGGCATTGCCTGACCTGAACGACCTGAACGAAACGATTCCCGTGATCGGGCTCCACACCGGCAATGCCGACCTTCTTTACATTACTGAGCGCTATTCGCTGGACTTCTTCAACATTCAATCGAACGACGAGCTGAAAAACAAGCTGAACCTGGGCAGCTACCCGAATTATTTCGTCATCGATCAGAATAAACGGATCGTCCTGCAAAGCAGTGACGTGGAGGAAGTGTTGTTTTTCCTCAGCCGGTAGACCGCGGGCGAATTCATCCAACATCAACAATTCTACACCAACGTATGTTTTTCATTCTTTCAAAAATACTCCTCATTTTCCTGTTCCCTTTCACCTGGATTCTTGTCGGGCTTGGGTTCGCTTTCTTCGCGAAAAGCGCCAAATGGAAAAAGCGCGGAAGGATCACAGCGATCGTCGTGCTGTTGTTTTTCAGCAACACCGTTGTTTACCAGGAATTCTGCCGCCAGTGGGAAGTATTCGGCACACCTTTGAAGGACGTTCAACACCACGACGTTGGCATTGTGCTTGGCGGAATGGCCGAATACAACAACGATCTGAAAGAGCTCAGCATCCGGCGCGGCGGCGACAGGATCTGGCAGGCGATCACGCTTTATAAAACCGGGAAGATCGACAAGCTGCTCATCAGCGGCGACAATGGCGACCTGGTCGATAAGGGACTCAAAGAAGCCATCCAGATGAAGCGAACGCTCGTTCAATGGGGTATTCCGGCGAATGATATTATTGTGGAAACGCTTTCCCGCAACACGCATGAAAATGCTGTGGAAACGAAAAAGATCCTCACGCGCTCTTATCCGCAGTATGATTCGTTCCTGCTCATTACTTCGGGAAGGCACATGCGTCGCTCACTCGCCTGCTTTGATGCCGTGGGACTGAAATGCACGCCTTTTTCCACGGATCTTTACACCGGCCCGAACAGGAGCTATACGTTCGACCAGTATTTAATACCGGATGTTTCGACGCTGAATGACTGGAACGGACTTCTGAAAGAATGGGTGGGCTATGTTTCGTATGCCGCAGCAGGATATATTTAATTGAAAATGTTTGAATGGAAAATTGAACAGAATTATCAATGATGAATTATCAAGGCTGCGCTTCTAATTGAAAATGGAGAATGAATAAATGGAAAAGGCTGTGCTGATGAAAAGAAGTTTTCGCTGGCTCTTTTTTCAATTTCCTTTTAAGCAGCTGATTATTCATACTTATCTAATTAATAATTCTCTCGCCAATTCTCCATTCTTTTCAATTTTACATTTTGAATTTTCAATTATCACCTTTCATCCTCAATGCATTGTGTAAAACATTCAATAAATTTGGGAGAAGCCGAAATACAAAAACTGTTTTTATACGTAGATTCACCAACATATAAGCAGATGCGGTCATGTATATTTTGGTTTTCTTTCTGAGTCACTGGTTCCTGTCGCTATTCTGCCAGACATTTTTCCTGCACAGGTATGCGTCGCACAAAATGTTCACCATGAATAAATTCTGGGAACGCTTTTTCTACCTGCTCACTTTTATTACGCAGGGATCTTCTTTCCTGAATCCGCGCGCTTATGCCATTATGCACCGCATGCACCACGCTTACAGCGATACGGAGAAAGATCCGCATTCACCGCATTTCTTTAAAGATGTGTGGCACATGACGCTGCACACGAAAGACATCTACCTCGATTACGTCAAATTCAACAAAGAGCCTGAAAAGGCGTTCCAGAGCAATTACCCGGAATGGAAGATCATGGACAGGATCAGCGACAGCTGGTTCGTGCGCATCGGGTTCGGCGTGCTGTATTTCCTGTTCTACCTGTACTTCGCTCCTACTTACTGGCTCCTGCTGCTATTGCCCATCCATTTCTTCATGGGCCCGGTGCACGGAGCGATCGTTAACTGGTGCGGGCACAAATACGGCTACAGCAATTACGATAACGACGACCACAGCAAAAACTCGATTCCATGGGACGTGCTGCTCATGGGCGAGCTGATGCAGAACAATCACCACAAAAGTCCGAACAGTATCAACTTTGCGAAAAAATGGTACGAATTCGACCCGACTTACCCCGTGATCCGCTTTTTGAATGCCATTCATGTGATCAGGCTCCGAAAGTCCATTTAATCCGGAGCTTATGAGCATTGTTAATTACCTGCTGGTCAGACAGCATTAATTTTACCATTATGAGCAGCTACTTCTATCTTCCGTTGGTTACCCTCGCCGTTATCTCGGCATTTATGACCATTGTCTGGACGATCGCCCGCACGATCCGCAACAACAGCATCGTCGACGTTTTCTGGGCCTTCAACTTTGCCATTATTGCGCTGATGATCTGGTCCATGGCAACAGGATTCGAGGACCGCAAGCTGATCGTTTGCTCGCTCGCTACCTTATGGAGCCTGCGTCTGGGCATTTACCTTTCGATCCGCATATTCGGACATATTAAAGAAGAAGAAGGCCGCTACAAGCAGCTGCGCGAAGAATGGAAAGACCATGTCAACCTGAAATTTTTCATTTTCTTCCAGATGCAGGGCTTTTCGAATGTATTTCTCGCCATTCCTTACTTTCTCATCGCATTGAATCCCGATCCCCAGATCCATACGCTGGAATACATCGGCGCCGGTATGTGGCTGCTGTCTATTATTGGTGAAGGCCTGTCCGACCTGCAGCTTGCTCTGTTCCGGAAAGATCCGGCCAACAAGGGAAAAGTCTGCGACCGCGGCCTGTGGAATTACTCGCGCCACCCGAATTATTTCTTCCAGTTCATGATCTGGGTGTCTGTTTTCGTGTTCGCCCTTTCCAGTCCTTACGGCTGGATCTCCATTGTCTGCCCGCTCACGATCGCTTACCTGATCTTCAAAGTAACGGGTATCCCGATGACAGAAGAGCAGTCGCTCCGAAGCCGCGGCGATGCGTACCGCCGTTACCAGCAAACAACCAGCGTGTTCGTTCCCTGGTTCAAAAAATCCGTTTAATTCGTCCAATTCATCAGCATTCTATGTGGTACACCTCCTTACTTGAAAAAAACAGGGTTCCGGATTTCCTCCTCCGCAAAGGCATCCGCAGCCTTTTGCAGCAGCGCCTGAACGAAGAAAAACAACCGACGCCCGATGCGCAGCAGGAACACCTGATGCGGCTCATCGCCGAGCTGAAAGCTTCGCCCATTGCGATCAACACCTCCGACGCGAACGAGCAGCACTACGAAGTGCCTACGGCATTTTACCAGTATTGCCTGGGGCCACATCTGAAATACAGCTCCGGCTACTGGAAAGAAGGCGTAACCGATATCGAAACATCCGAGCGCGATATGCTCGAGATCACCTGTCAGCGTGCAGATCTTCAGCCGGGACAGAACGTGCTCGAGCTCGGTTGTGGCTGGGGATCTCTGTCGCTTTTTATGTCGGCAAAGTTTCCCGAAAGCACCTTCACCGTCGTTTCCAATTCCCGCACACAGAAGATTTACATCGACGAAACAGCGAGGCAGCGCGGCATCACGAATCTCACGGTGATCACGATGGACATGAATGTGTTCGACATCGATCAGCAATTCGATCGCGTGGTTTCCGTTGAAATGTTCGAGCACATGCGCAATTACGAGCTGCTGATGAAAAAAGTGGCTTCGAAACTAAAGCCGGATGGCAAGCTCTTCGTGCACATTTTCACCCACAAGGAATTCGCTTACAAGTTCGAGGTAAAAGACGAAAGCGACTGGATGAGCAAGTACTTTTTCACCGGCGGTATCATGCCCAGCGATGATCTGTTATTCTATTTCAACGACGACCTGAAAGTGACCGATCACTGGCACGTGAGCGGAACGCATTACCAGAAAACATCCGAAGCATGGCTGCAGCGCATGGACGCCAATAAAGACAAGATCATGCCGCTGTTCGAAGAAACGTACGGAAAAGACCAGGCCGTGAAATGGTGGGTTTTCTGGCGCATCTTTTACCTGTCCTGTGCAGAATTGTGGGGCTTCAACAAAGGCGAAGAATGGATCGTGAGCCATTATTTATTTACTAAAAACTAAGGCATGCTCCGGATCGTTCTCGCCGCAGTTTTGTTGCTGCTGTCCCTGCTGACTGTTTTTAAAGCACCGACCAATTTCTTCTGGAAAGCAGCCGTAGCGATCAATGAATTCCCGTACATTCCCATGGCGCTGGCTTTACTGATTACACTCTGGGGACTGAGGGCGGAGCAGTATAAATGGCTGCTGTTCGGCATGCATGTAGCGACTCTCGTTCTGTTTTCGCTGCCTGTTCTGCGTGCCTACGCAAGAACGTCCAACCTCGATGCAGAGCTGGAAACAGCATTCGGCAATACGAAAGGGGAACAGCAGCTGGAATCGCCCTTTTCATTCGCCAAAATGTTCTCCGGAATCAAAGAACAGCAGGTCTTCTACTCCACCCATTTATACCACAACTACCCGGACAGAAATCTCACTTTTGATTTCTATCCGGCGCAAACAGACAAAATCGCGCCGTTAGTGATCGTCATTCACGGAGGATCGTGGGAATCCGGCGACAGTCAGCAATTGCCGGACCTGAACAATTATTTAGCCCGGAAAGGCTTTCACGTTGCGTCGATGAATTACCGTTTAGCGCCAAAACATACATTCCCCGCGCCCGTCGAAGATTTTAACGAAGTGCTGGCTTATCTGCGCAAGAATGCCAAAGCCTGGAAGATCGATGCATCGAAAATCGTGCTGATCGGGCGTTCAGCCGGCGGGCAAATTGCGCTGGCAGCCGCTTATTCGCAGCACATTCCGGAGATCAAAGGCGTTGTTTCCTTTTACGCTCCGGCAGATATGGAATGGGGCGCACGGATCAAAACCAACAAACTGGTACTCGACGCCGACAAAGTGCTTTCGGACTACATCGGCGGAAGCGTAGAAGACGTTCCCGAGAAATATGAGCTGGCGTCGGCACCGCATTTCGTCAATAAGAATACGCCGCCGACATTGCTCATTCACGGGCCGATCGATGCCATGGTGGCGTACAATCATAGCGTGAGACTGAAGAAAAAGCTCGATGAATTCGGCATTAAAAATTACCTGCTCGACCTTCCGACTGCTACGCACGGCTGCGATTACAATTTCAACGGCCCCAGCGGACAGGCAAGTACGTTTGCAGTGGAACGGTTTATACACAGTGTTTTTAATTGAAAATGATTAAATGTAAAATTGAAAAGGGGCTGAATAGTGAACGAATAATCATTCAGCTTCGATTGATGGTAAACTACACAAATGAAGATCAATAGTATGAAATTACTTTTCCATTTTCAATTCTCCATTTTCCATTAACTTATGGAAAAACTAGCAATCATAGGAACCGGGATCGCCGGGATGGGATGCGGCCATAAGCTTCATCCGCATTTTGACATTACGCTGTTCGAACAGAACGATTACGTCGGCGGGCACACCAATACGCTGGCGGTCGACGAAGACGGCAGAGACGTGTTCATGGACACAGGATTCATGGTCTTCAACTTCGAGACTTATCCGAATCTGTGTCAGCTGTTTGAGGAGATCAAGGCGCCTATCAAAAAGACCGATATGTCGTTCAGTGTGCAGCACGTTCCTACGGGACTGGAATACTGCGGCTCCGGCATCAACGGATTGTTTGCCCAACGCAGGAATATTTTCCGTCCGAAGTTCATTAAAATGCTGCTGAACATCACGAAATTCAACAAGAAAAGCATCGAGATCCTCGACGATCCGAAGTACGCCGATTATTCGCTGCGGCAATACATGGACGAATTCGGCTTCGGAGAAGAAATGCTGACGAAGTACCTCATCCCGATGAGCTCGGCTGTCTGGTCGACACCGATGGACCTCATGCTCGATTTCCCGGCCGTAACGCTGATCCGTTTCTTTAAAAACCATGGATTCCTCGGACTGAATACGCAACACCAGTGGTACACACTGGAGAATGGCAGCCAGTCGTACCGGAAAATCCTGATCGAGCCGTTCAAAGACCGCATTCACGTGAACAAAGGCGTGAAAGGCGTGAAACAGGTCGGCGACCAGATACAAATTACCTGTCATGACGGCAGCATTCACCTCTTCGATAAAGTGATCTTCGCCAGTCACGGCGACCAGACCCTGAATATGCTCGAAGAGCCGACGCCGGAACAACAGCGATTGCTTGCTCCGTTCAAGTACCAGTACAACAAAGCAACCGTTCATACGGACGAAAGCATTATGCCAAAGACGCGCTTAACGTGGAGCAGCTGGAATTACCGCATCGAAAAGCATGACGGACAACAGCTCCCGAGCACCATTTACTGGATGAACAGTTTACAGGGCGTTTCGGAAAAGAAGAACTACTTTGTATCCATCAACGCCGTAGACGGCTCGATCGCTCCCGAAAAGATCATCCGGGAATTCGATTATGAGCATCCGTTATTCGATGTTCCGGCAATACAGGCCCAGCGGGAATTGCAGACATTGAATGACAACGGCCCGATCTATTTTTGCGGGAGCTATTTCAATTACGGGTTCCATGAAGATGCGTATGCAAGCGCGGTGGTGCTCTGCGAAAGGATTTTGAATGGTTAATTTTTGATTTTGAATTAAACCTATCATTAAAAATCAAGCATTCAACATTAAATTAAAACATGCTAAACACAGAAACATCCTTGTACCGCGCGAAGGTCATGCACGACCGCTTAGAGCCGAAAAAACACCGGTTCGGGTACAACGTGTTCCTGTTTTACGTCGATCTCGACGACCTGGAAGAGTTGCCGGAAAAATACTGGCTCATCAGCAGGAACCGTTTCAACTTCTTCAGCTTCCGCGATAAGGAACATTTACAGCTGCCGAAAGAAAATCCGGATACAGGCAAATCAACGAAGGAACATATCCTCGCTTACCTCGCAGAAAATGGCGTTGCCTATACCGGTGGAAAGATCATGCTGCTGACCAATTTCAACGTACTCGGCTACAATTTCAATCCCGTTTCCTTCTACTACGTCTTCGATGAGCAGGAACAGCCATTGTGCTGCATTGCCGAAGTGCAAAATACCTACCTGGAAATGAAACCCTTCTTTATGGGCAAAGAGCGGTTCGACGGAAAGAAATTCCACCTGAATACCACGAAGTATTTTTACGTTTCGCCGTTCATCGACCACGATACGCAGTTCGACTTCAATCTCCCGGTTCCGGATGAGCACCTGGCTATAGGAATAGACGATTACAAAGACGGAAAACGTTTTTTCATCAGCACGTTAACGGGAACAAAAAAACAATTGACAAATGCCCGATTAATCGGTTATGCTTTCAGATTTCCTTTCATAACACTCAGAATCATTTTTTTAATTCACTGGCAAGCATTAAAATTGTGGCTGAAGAAGATCCCCTACCATAAAAAAGATGCTCACGGAGATCTGCAAAGGGATATTTATCGTAAGAAAGAGTAACAATTGTCAATTGACAGTGGACAATGAACAATTGCTCCCGATAATTTTTAATTAAGAGTACATGAAACGCAGCTTATACGAACGACTTCTCCTCAATGAGCTTTCCAAAATGCAATTGGGCTCCATGAAGCTTACCCTTCCCGGCGGCGAGGTAATGCTCATCGGCGGAAAAGACGACGGCGTTTCGGCAGCTATTACCATCAATACACCTTCTTTCTTTCGCAGGTGCGTGCTGTACGGCGATGTCGGCTTTGGCGAAGGCTACATGGAAGGCGACTGGGACACGGACAATATTACGAACGTGATCCGCTGGTTCATCGTGAACATCGAGAACGCACCGACCGTTTCAGGCAGCCATACCAAAGCATTTGCACTCAACCTGCTGAAATTCATGAACCTGTTCTACCATGCGCGGCGCGACAACAGCGTTTCCGGCTCCCAAAAGAACATTTCCGAGCATTACGACCTGAACAACGACTTTTTTTCGCTGTGGCTCGATCCGACGATGACTTATTCTTCCGCCTATTTCAAGGAAGACAGTTATTCGCTCGAACAGGCGCAGAAAGCAAAATACCACCGGCTGTGCGAACAGCTGCACTTACAGCCAACCGACCACGTGCTTGAGATCGGCAGCGGATGGGGCGGAAATGCGATCTACATGGCGCAGAACTTCGGCTGCCGTGTCACAACCGTTACCATCTCCGCTGAACAGCACAAGCTCGCGACCGAACGTGTGAAAGCCGCCGGGCTCAGCGACCGCGTGTCCGTTGTGATCAAAGACTACCGTAAAGTCGGGGGAAAGTTCGACAAGATCGTTTCCGTGGAAATGCTGGAGGCGGTTGGCGCCAATCATTTCGAAAGCTTCTTTCAGCAATGCCACAACCTGCTGAAAAAAGACGGCATTCTCGCCTTCCAGGTCATTACCTGCCCGGATTCCCGTTTCGAAGCGCTTAAAAACGGCGTAGACTGGATACAGAAACACATTTTCCCGGGATCGCTGCTGCCATCCATCGCGGCGATCAATAAATCCGTTAATAAGACCGGCGACCTGACGCTGGTAGACGTTAAAGACCTCGGTCTCCATTACGCCCGCACGCTGAAAACCTGGTTCGTGAACTTCAACGAAAAAGCAGAAGAAGTCGCACAGCTTGGTTTCAGTGAAAACTTCCGCAGAAAATGGAATTACTACCTGTGCTATTGCGAGGCAGCATTCGAAATGCGGAATATTAACGTGATGCAGCTCGTGTATACACGGCCGAATAATACGAGTAGGTAAGTTAACGATGTTGAACGTCGCAAAGCGATTTTAAAATCAAATGCCATTCCCGAAAATTAAAATAAGCAGGAGCGCTCCGATGATAACGACAATACCACCGACAACGATCAGCATAATCTGGTTCCCCTTGTCGTAGCTCAGTATGCGTGGATCAGGGATTGCGTTCCTGGTACGCTGCCGCTTGCGGTAAACGCCTCCGAGGATCACCGACACGATAAGCGCTGCCAGCAGCGCAATCGTTAATCCCAGCACAACCCAGAGCACAATCTCCAACAGCAGGACGATCGCTGTTGCCAGCGCCAGGAAAGTCATAATTCCAAGTGTACGGTCCAGTACACTCAGGATCCGGATTGTTTTCTCAAGCCGCAAGGCATCCGGTTCAGAAGCGTTGAACGTTTCAGACGGAGGCGAAAGCGCCTGTTTTCTTGCTTTTTGCCGCGCGATGCGCTGGTAGATGCCAACAGTAATAAGCGTGAGCCCGATCAGCAGGAACAGCACAAAAAACAGCAGTATCCATGACGGGATGACAAGGAAAAGAACCATCACCATGAGCGAGCAGGACCCCAGTACCAGGTTCAGCGTACCTGTTTTCTGTCTTTTCTGGTCCGGACCTGCAGCCGATAATGCTGCGGGATCTGATTCCCCTGAGCTCTGCACCTGTTCTTCCTTTACCTGCTCTTCCCCCGTCACGAACAGCAATTCGTCCGTGTATTCTGTGGACTCAAAAACCGTTGCGGATATAATGGAATCGGATGATGGAACTGCCTGCTCTTCAGTACGGGCACCGGCAATTGCTGCAGGCACGCATTCGTGGGCCGGTGAGGCGGCTTCTTTTACCTGCGACTGTGAAGCTTCCGTCTTGAATCCCGCTGTGCGGAAATGTCTGAAATTCGTGTATTTCTGCCGGCTGAAGCTTCCAACTCCGCAGGAAGTGGCAAGGAAAGTAAGCAACAGGAATAGTGTTGTTGTTTTAATCATGCTTCATCTGTTTATTCGGCTCAAATTTACCTTTTTGGAAGCCGTAGCAGCCTGCTAAATCCATACATAAGATTTCAGAGTTGCGATAGGCCGTACAATGAAAGTTGACAAGCGAATAAAAAGGGGATTTTGAGGCATGTTTACCGGCGCTTTTGTCACCTTCCTCGTTTGCATAGACACTATTGCCGTCGCTTTTGCTATGTTCAACGTGTGTATAGACAGTATTACCGTCGCTTTTGTCATGTTCAACGTTTGTATAGACAATGTTACCGTCGCTTTTGTCATGTTCAACGTGTGTATAGACAGTATTGCCGTCGCTTTTGTCAAATTCAACGTGTGCATAGACACTATTGCCGTCGCTTTTGTCATGTTCACCGTTTGTATAGACAATGTTACCGTCGCTTTTGTCATGTTCAACGTGTGTATAGACAGTATTGCCGTCGCTTTTGTCAAATTCAACGTGTGCATAGACAACATTGTCGTGTGTATAGATACGTTTGCCTTCGCTTGTGGCTTGTTCTTCGTGTGCATAGACAACATCGGCATATATACCGGCATTGTCATTGTCATCGTCTTCAAACACAGAGTAAGTTAGCACAAATTTACTAACCGGTAAGTACGATTACTTACAGAACGTCCACATCACATTATCGCTTCTCCTTAAACCGCGTAAACACGATCCCCGCAAGCAGGCACAGCCCGAAACCGAGAATGCCGTTGAGACGGATCCCGAAATCGTTGCCAACGTCTTTCCCGTAGAGAAGGAACATGGCAAACAGTGCGATTCCCAGGGTTTGGGCGATCTTGACGAAAAAATAACGGACGGCAAAATAGATCGCTTCCTTGTTCTCGCCTGTCTCTTTGCTGTCTTTTTCGATGATCTCGGCAAGAATTGCATTCGGAAGAATATTCAGCGAAGCCAGCGGAATAGCAGCGATCGCAATCAGCCCGAAGATCTGGGCAGTCGGGTCAATGTCCGGTTTTCCAAGCGCATACACGCCCAGGAAAACAAGCGCCAGGATGCCCATCGACACTACGACGATGATCTTCTTCCCTACTTTCCTCGCCAGGTAATTCACCACGGGGTAAAACGCCAGCGACACGACGACCATGGTTCCCATGAGGCTCGGTCCAAGTGTTTTATCGAGCTGCAACAGTACTTCCAGGAAATAAATGAGGCCGGTGGTGATGATCGTTACGGCAACATAGAACGAAAAATCGGCGACAATGAACAGCTGAAAATTCTTGTTGGTCAGTGTCTGCCGCAGCGCCACTTTGATGGGAATGGAGCTCGGTGCGCCTACGGCATAATTGCGTTCGTTAATGGCGAACACAGTAATCGCCATACAGATCGCGGCAAATGCTGCAAAGCACACGATGGAGAGCTGAATAGCCGTCAACGGATTTTCAAACCGGAAATAATGCTGGAAAGAAACACTAACGTTCAGCGAGAACGATGCGATCCCGATTCCCAGCACATAACCGAGCGATTGAAAGGTCGACATGCGGACCTTGTCTTCGGCCGACGGCGCAAACTCGGGAAGCAGCGCATTGTAGGGAATGATATAGGTCGTGGAAGAAACATAGAACCCGATGAGCATCACCACGAGCCAGACGATATTCGCGGAGCTTTCGTAATTGTGCCATGGAAAGAACACCAGGCAGCAGCAGATAAACGACGGAATGATCGCCAGCTTCATGATCGGGATCCTTCTTCCTTTCGGATTTTTGCTCCTGTCGCTGAACTGGGCAATGAACGGATCGTAGATCGCATCGATGATCCTTCCGCTCGACATAATGAGTGAGATCACGTTAAAAGCGCCTAAAATGGCAACCTGTGTGATCAGCGGGGGAAGCGGCGTTTCCGCAGAGCCTTTTTCCAACGCCGGAGGTGCATAAAAATAAACCAGGATCACACCTATGAGGTTGACCATCATGCTCCAGCCGAGCATTCCGAATGCATAAGCGATCTGTTTGGAAAAGGGCAGTTTCCGGGATTCTGTCATGGAGCTAAATTAATGGAATATTCGTTCCTGTAGCAGCCCGAAGAAAGAGTCTGGCGCAAGAAACCTTTATTTCTTCGTCGGGAGCTGGAAGCCCAATCCACCGCTGACGAACAGCTGGTCGAGGTTCGCCGCATGCGCAGGATCCTGCATGTGCTGATAGCTGCACTCGGCAAAGAAGTAGAAAAAGCGCGAAACGTTGTAATGCGTTCCGGCGATCAGGCCAACGGATGGCTGCAGATCATTCCTTGACTGTGCCTGCAGGCGAATGGACGACAGTCCCATAGTGTAATACACAAACGGATCCCAGCGCTTTACCGGGAAATGCCTTCCGAAACCAACCTGCAGCTGTGAGTGCTTCGACAGGTACTTGACGTCTTTCTGCGCGTCGATATAAGCCATGATCTCTCCGCGAAAGCTGTAGTTGTCGTGGAAATAGTAAGCAACATGCCCTGCAACGTAATTATTCTGCACCTTCCGGTTCAGCATCCACGAAGGATAGAGTGAAGCTGTTGCCTGGATCAGTCCGTTCCGTTGGCCTTCTTCCGGCTTTTGCGCATGCAGCTTTGCCGGAGATGTGATCACCGCAACGGCAATAAGCCCTGTGATTAATCGCGTGACCATAGATCGGCAAGTTTATAGTTAATACTTACGGTAAACAGCAAATGTCCTTCGAGCGAGCCACCGCCGTGCTCTTCGAACGTAACGGCTCCGTTTTCAATGTGTGAATGAACATCGGTTCCGAGGTGGATCATGTACTGCGAGCTCAGGCTCAGGTCGAGGCGCTCTGTCAGGTTAATGTGCGTGCCGAGTCCTGCCTGAACAGCGCTGCTCCAGCGGTCGATCTTATTGTCCCTGTTGCTCAGGTCGACGTGATTCGTGTAATCGAAGCAATGTCCGGCCAGCACATACGGCAAAAAGCGCTCGTTATCTTTATTGAACGGGTAGAACAAAACGCTCCAGCCGATGTGATAATCTTCTCTTCGCGTGTAATCGTTGGTGGCCGGAAGATAATCCGCGAACCATTCCGTATTGATACGGTCCGACAAGCGAATGCGGAATTGTCCGCCGATGCCAAGCGCCGGTTTTTCTTCGTCGCTGCCGTTAAATGCACTGAACGTAGTTCGCTGGCCAAGAGACAATGTTCCGCCTTGTCCGCCTTTATAGTTCATGGGTTGTCCCAGGGAAGCTCCCGAGATCAGTAGCGCCGCGAGGGCCGGAAGTAGTTTATACATGACCGTGTTTTCTTATTCAACGCACAAATAACGTGTTTTAGTGTGAGAGTGGGAAGATATAATGACAAAAGGCGGAAGAACACACAATCGTGCTAATGTTGAAGCTGGAGGAAAGTGTTCGTAAATTTACGAATTCGCGAATTTACGAATTCACCTGCTGTTTAGTAAGCCACGCGGTTCGCAGCTCATCCCAACCAGGCAAACAGCGCACAAAAGGATTGATTGGCCCCGCTATTCATTTTTGCTGCTGGCTCTTCCGTTCTTCTTCCTCCAGCCTGCCCTGTTCACGGCGATTGTCCTTGGTCTCCGTGACCCTAATCGCCATCAACGGAACAAGGATCATTGCTGCTGCGATGGAGAGCAGAATAATTCCAAGCGCCGGCGACGCCAGTGTAATCAGCGCCCAGATACCCACCACCACGAGTGTAGGAAATGTAAGAATGAGGAGTATATAAAGAATCGCCGCGAAGACTTCACTGCCGCGGGTTGCCCTCGATTTGCGAACAAGTTGCGGGACCATTTTCCGAACGTTTGCAATCGTTTGCGCTGTGAATCCCGCCTTTCGTTCTTCTTCCTCTAACCTGCGCTTTTCATAACGATTATCGCTTATCTCCGTGACCAGGATCGCGATCAACGGATAAATGATCATTGCTGCGGCAACAGACAACAGGATAATACCGAGCACTGACCCCGGAATCGTGATCAGCGCCCAGATCCCGATTCCTGTCAGCGCAAGGAATAGAAGAATAATCAGTACCGGAATAATGAACAATACGGCATCACCACCGTGGGTCGCCATCGATTTGCGAACAAATTGCGGGACCATTTTCCGAAAGCCTGCGGTCTTTAGAGCTGCGCCCGACCACTGACGGTGTTTGAAGCCCGTCATTCCATTCGGCTGAAGTTGCTGCTCTTCATGTTTTTCACCGTCACTGCTCTTTGGATGCCGTTTACGATGCTTTTCCAGAAGAGCATCTAGCAGCATGAGAAGAATAACAGCCACGGCGATCGACAGGAGAATGATCCCCAGCAGCGGATTTTCCAGCATTATCAGCGCCAGTATTCCGAATACGATGAGCCCCAGGAATACAACACCGATGAGGATGAGAATAACAATGAGGAGAATATACGCCTGGTAAACTCCGATACCGGAATTGCGGTCATTGTGACGGGTTACTTCCGGAGAAGCTTTTCGCACTGTTTTTTTAGCCTGTACTGTCGTAGTTTCTGTTCCTGTTGAAGAGCCTGTTAAACGCCTGGCAACTGAAGGTGTGGTAAGCGATGGTGTTTCTTCCTTCAAAAGCGTAGCTCGAACGGGAATAGAATCTGTTAAAACTGAAGAAGCTGCGGTAATTTCGTGCCTTTCCACCTCAGGTGAAACCGTATTTTCATTGAATGTCTGACCGGCATCTGTTGAATGCCCGCGATACCGGTGCTTCCATTCCACATGGTAACCCGGGCGATGCACTCTTCGTTCAATCGTGCAGGCAACCAGTATTCCCACCAGGAAAAATCCTGCAAGTGCAGCTTTAAACGATCGCATGTTCAGGAAGGAGATCAAGTGTGTGCCGATTATCAGTTGAAGGATAAAAATACAGGAATTCCTGAACCAAATGCGGAAAGATGTTTTAACTGAATTTGTTCTTTTAGAAAACTGGTTTATTAGATGTTTACCCGGTCCGCCAACTGGTCGGACGGACACAGCACAAAGCAACAACGTTTTTTTGGACGTACTGTGTGCTGAGTAAGCAAAGCGTTTGTTCGTATGAAACAATCTGTTGACCGAAAAAGATCTTCGTCATTATAAGATCGCTTTGCTTTCTTTTCGGGTATAACCGTCCGTTTCTCTTTGCTGCTTTGCGGTGAATATCACGTCATGTGCATTAAAATAGCTCAAATAAAAAAAGGAACCCCGAAGAATTCCTTTTACTGATTATAAAGACGGGTACTTGTTATTCAATCCCCATTTTTGCCATTACTTCATCACTTACGCCTGTCGAAGAATAACCTCCGTCATGGAATAAGTTCTGCATCGTCACCATTCTCGTAAGGTCGGAGAACAGGGTTACGCAATAGTTCGCACAGTCTTCCGCACTTGCATTTCCTAGCGGTGCAACGGAATTTGCGAAATCGTAGAAATCACCGAAACCTTTGATGCCAGTTCCTGCCGTTGTTTTCGTTGGCGACTGTGAAACGGTGTTGATACGCACTTTTTTATCCAATCCGTAGTGGTATCCGAAGCTGCGTGCGATCGATTCGAGCATGGCTTTGATATCCGCCATATCCGTGTAGAAAGGATACGTTCGCTGAGCCGCCATATACGTCAGCGCAACAACACTTCCCCATTCGCTGATCGCGTCCATTTTCTTGGCCACTGCCAGCATTTTGTGCAGCGACATCGCCGATACGTCGATCCCTTTTGCAAAGTAATCGTAGTTGGATTCCGTATACGGGATTTTCTTGCGGATATTAACGCTCATCCCGATGGAATGCAGGACGAAATCGATCTTTCCTCCAAGGATCTCCTGTGATTGTGTAAACAGGTTCGTAAGGTCTTCAATGCTGGTCGCATCAGCAGGAATGATCTGGGAATTCGTTTTTTCAGCAAGGCCGTTGATCTCACCCATTCTCATAGCGATCGGTGCGTTGGTCAGCACAAATGTTGCTCCGTGTTCATGTGCTTTTTCAGCAACTTTCCATGCAATTGAATTCTCATCCAATGCTCCTGAAATGATTCCACGTTTTCCTTCTAATAATTTTGACATCTCAATTAGCTTTGGGCAAATGTAGGATTTAATTTGAAGTTCGGAGGTGTTGGTAACAGGTTTAACTATTGAGTTATTCACAGGAATACGGTATAAATTATTCCTCATGCCATTTTCTATTTTGAACAGCACAACCTTATTATAAAGAACTTCACCCTTCGGTGATCTTCATGAAAACACGATAACAATTAGTTTTTCTCCGTGAGTTGTAGGACAATTATGGATTATAAGAGTTGGATTTTGGACGATGTCCGGCCTTTAGAACGATCTCGTACGGAAACAAGGTGAGTGAAACGTCGCCGAATCCCTGTTTGAGCTCAGCCATCGGATTGTTGTAAAACAATTCGTAAATGGCGTGGCGATCCGCCAGCTGGCGGATGGGATTCAGGCAGTGGAACGATCCGCAGTTTTCGAGAGAGCGTTCTACGGCCTAGACTTTTTGCTTCTTTTTCGGCAATGGAAAAAGAAGAAGAAAGAAAAACCTTAAAATTCCGTTGGTGCATTTTTTTATCCGGCAACACCCCCACAGGTGTACACTCAAAGTAATTCCGTAAACACCCCATCCACCAGTCCGTAGGACGGCCGCTCGGCAGCATTGTCGTAAATAACCTGTACGTTGCCTTCACCGATGGTAATCTGCACGGGCTGATTAGGTACTTTCTGTTCGAGGTAATTGTACCCGAGGTCGGTCAGATCTTCCCCCTGCAGGCGGAACAGGCTCATCGAGATCGCTTTGCCATCCATAATTCCTACGAGCAGAATATCCGTAATTCCCGGCTGCAGTTCGACTTCGTACACCTTTACACGGATGTCGTTGAGATCGTTCAGCTCCCAGACGCCGATCACATTCACGGTGTTTTCAACGCGCAACATGCATTTAACGGTCTGCGTGCCTTCGATAACGGAAACCAGTGCCTGGTACTTTGACAGGTACATGCCTTTTACATTGGAGCGTTCGCCGGTGGAAGTAAAATCGGCTATCAGCTTTCCGTTCCCCGAGATCTCTACGACTTCCTGCGCGAAAGCGGAACCGGAAACAAGCAGCAGTAAAAGCAGAAGTTTCATCATAGGTCCAGTGTAAATTGCTGTCCGTCGAATGCTACGCCAACATGCGGTGGCAATCCGCGCTCGATCGCTTCGTGTTTCCCGTAAAGGTGTGAAATATGTGTCAGGTAGGCTTTCTCCGGGTTGACTTTCGCAATGAATTCCAGCGCTTCGTCTTCGTTGAAATGGGAAAGATGCGGCTCTTTTCGCAGCGCGTTCACGATCAGCAGCTTCACGCCTTTCAGCTTTTCGATCTCGCTGTCGTCTACGGTCTTTGCGTCGGTTATATAAGCGAAATCCCCGAAACGGAAACCGAGAACGGGCATCTGGTAGTGCATCACTTCGACGGGCTGAACGGTGAATCCGGGTTTCAGATCGAAAGGCTGCGAACCGATGATCGTAATGTTGAGCTGTGGAATTCCGGGGTATTTGTATTCGGCGAACGCATAGCTGTATTCGCGTTTCAGCGCTTCTTCGACGGCCGGTGTGCAATAGATCTCCATATCCCGGTCTTCGATGAAATTGAAGGCGCGAACGTCGTCGAGGCCGGCAACGTGGTCTTTGTGCTCGTGCGTAAACAGGACGGCTTTCAGGGTTTTCACCTGTTCCCGCAACATTTGCTGACGAAAATCAGGACCGGCATCGATCACATAATTCTCGCCTTCGTGCCCGATGAGAATGGAGCAGCGCAAACGGTCGTCGCGCTTATCAGTGGAAGTACAGACCTCGCAACCGCAAGCTATAACGGGAATTCCCTGTGATGTTCCTGAACCGAGTACTGTGATCTTCACGCTGTGCTTTTAAACGAAAATAACGAATTAGCGCTTACGAATCACCTGCAGTAGCAGGATCGTCCAGCCAAGAATCAGTAAAAGTCCGCCAAGCGGCGTTACCGGGCCAAAGAATTTCAGCGCGGGAATGCCGACCGCATCTTTCAGCGTGAGCAGATAGATCGAACAGGAAAAGCAGATCACCCCGGCGAGCAGCAAGCGAAAGCTCCACGTTGAATTGATCCCGAACTGACGGACAATAAAAGGAACGGACAGAAAGGCAACAGCGTGAATCAACTGGTAACGAACACCGGTTTCAAAAGCACTCAGCTTTTCGGGATCCGAAATAACATTTTTTAATGCATGCGCGCCAAAAGCCCCCAGGATAATTCCCGTGATCAGCAAAATAAGCCCTGTGATAATCCATTTCCGTTCCATATTTCAAAGTTAGAAAAGGATTTCAGAGAAGCGCCGGTTCGGCTGAATTTATCAGACCTTTACTTTCGACAAAATATTTACCAGCGTGTACTGGAAACTGGATTGTCCTTCTGCAGGATTCGGAAGCACCTCGATCTTTACGGTAACGTCGTAAACGTATCCTGCTTCATAGTTGAAGCCTTCGATCGGCTCCGGGAGCATTTCCCAGGAATCTTTACCGATGGAAGCACCTTTCTGAACCATAAAACAGGTGGTATTTCCCTGTGTGCCGTCACAGTCGACCTGCTCACCGATGCGCATATTGATCACTTCCTGTTTTTTTGCTGTAACTGCTGTTGTCGTGTCTTTGCCAACAGCTGAAATGAGCGTCAGCGACAAACATGTGAGTAATGCGAATAGAATTTTCATACGTTGCTTGTTATTAAATGTATATCCCGGATTAGCAGGCATTGTAGTAGTAAAAATCAGACTGAGCAACAACTCATATCCGTTGTAATAATAAGACATTTGATGGTAAATCTGTGCGTTTCTTAAGAAAGTTTACAGAATTAGTGAAAAGTGACAGAATTTACAAACAAAGGCAACCATCAGCAATCTTCCTCAGCATCCCCTTAAATCAATAGCACTTTCCCTTGAGTCTTTGCACTGTGTGTCTGCTACCACCAGTTGGCGGACGGGGTTAAAAACGTGTCCTTCCAATAATTCAAGCTTCCTGATGATCATTCCGAGGAACAAAAAAGCCCGGTAAAATTAACTACCGGACTTTAGTATCAAGAAGATTCAAAACGATCAATGTGTCGCCATGAAGCTTTGGAAGTCTTTTTTATCGGTATCGAACGTGAACAGCTCAAGCAGGCGTTTGCCGTTCACTTTATCGCTCATGCGCACGTAAAGGAATTTGCTCATCTCGAGTTTGTCGGCTTCGAATGTGAGCGCATTGATGATGCGGTAAGCCTGGTCTGACGTTACGCAATATTCTTTCAGGTCTTTCCGGATCATTTCGAGTTTATCGGCATTGAATGTTTCCTTGTTCATGGATGCGATAAAAGTATCTCCGTCAACCAGCATTTTCGTACACGCAGCATTACCGCTGACAACCGGTTTAGTAGTCGTCGTCGTTGCTGTCGTTGTTCCGGTCGCCGGTGGAGTCTGAACGGTTGTTGTCGTCCCGGTGTTTCCCGCAGAGGAAGTGGTAGTCGTCGTTTGACCGTTCTGCGTTACGCTGTTCGATTGGTGCACCACTTGTCCGTTCTGCGTTGTTGTCGACGAAGAAGTCGCGGTAGCCGTAGAACCGGAAGTTGTTCCGGAAACGCTGCTTGAAACGCCGAAATTACCGCCGCTCATTCCCGGATCTGTTGCAGATGTAGACGTCGTAACGGTTTCCCCGGTGATCGGATCTTTTACGGTTGTCGATATACCTACTGTTCCTCCAGTTGCCGGGTTCGGAGGGTTGATGTCGATGTGTACACCGAATCCTGTCGGAATATTCGGATCCGGAATGGTTGCGGAAGAGCCGAATGTCGTGGATTGCTGACCTGTCGTATTGGAAGTTGACGTCCCTCCTGCTCCGTAATTCGGATCGTTGGTAACAGGAGTTCCTGTGGTCGTTGTTGTGGTGGTCGTTCCGGGTTGAACGGTTCCGGTCGTCACTGGCGTTCCGTTCACAATTGTTCCGGCCGGCTGCCCGCTCTGGTAAGTCTGCCCGGACGGTTGTGTCATCGTACCGTACTGCCCGTTTGTGTTGTTCTGGATTGTTCCGGAAACCTGCTGGTCGGAATAAATGCTCTGATCGTTCTGACGGTATTCAATGGCTGTGCCGCCTGCAGGAATCTGTTCTCCTTCCGGAATGCCGAACCACTGGAGCTTGCGCTTTTTTCCCTTCAATACGACGCGCGCGAGGTAATCGCCCGGCACGTCGAGGTATACTTTTTTGTTGATATCGCCGGTTTTTCCGTCGGCAAAAATCAGCTTGATCTCATAGGAACCGGTTGCCATACCGCCGATCTTCACATTCGTCTGCGGGAGCGAATTTTGCTTAATGCCATTCATGATGACAAAAAACTGCTGGCCATTATTATTGAAAATGGTCATCGACGTAGATTGCGCGAAGGAAACGATTCCGATCAGCAACAGGGATAAAGTAGTAATTAATTTCATATGTATTTTTTTGCGGATGCTGCTAACGAAGTTCATGCCAAACACAGGAATAAACCCGCTATTTCAGCGTGAAGTTACGAAGACGGCGCTTAATTAACAAGGTTTTAACCAACAGCTATCCCAAAAGAAGCTGCGCATTGGCACGGGAAGCCTCCGATATCGTATCGCCGCTCATGAGCCGGGCAATGGCATCGAGCCTTGCCGATTCGGTTAAGGGAAGAATGGAAGTATTGGTCGATGAGCCTGTTGTGCTTTTCGATACTTCGTACTGGTGCTGGCCTTTTGCAGCTACCTGCGGCAAATGCGTAATGGCGAACAGCTGCATGCGCTTACCCATTTCGTGAAGCAGTTTACCGATGCGCAAGGCGACTTCCCCGGAAACACCGGTATCGATCTCATCGAGAATGAGTGTCGGAAGTGATTTTTTTTCGCTCAGCGTGGCCTGTACCGCCAGCATAAGGCGCGACAATTCTCCGCCGCTGGCCGTCTTTTCGATCGGTTTTGGCTCGGAGCCGGCATTAGCGCTGAACAACAGGCTTACTTTCGATAAGCCGCCCGCGTCCGGTGATGACATGGATTCCAGCACGAATTCCATGCGCGTGTCCGGCAGTTTAAGGTCGGAAAGAATGGCTGTCAAGTGCTTTTTCAGCTCTTTTGCGCCCGATAAGCGTTTAGCGTGGAGCTGCTCTGCCTTTTTCAGGGCCTGTGCGTACAGTTTGTCGACACGTGCTTCCAGTTCTTCGATCTCGGAGCCGGCAGCATCTGCCTGCGCTAATTTCTGTTCGAGCGATTCTGAAAGGTCTGCCAGCTCCTGCTGGTTTGCCAGGTGGTGCTTTCTCAGCAGGGCATTGAATTTATCCACGGATTGCACCAGGAAAGCCTGGCGTTCGGGATTCAGCTCAAGCGATTCCAGCTGATCGGCCGCTTCTGCGGAAATATCGTCCAGTTCGATCAGCGAAGCATTGAGGCGTTCGCCCAGCTCCCCGAGTTTGGGGTCTGCAGCGCGCCACTTGTCGACGATGAGCCTGATCGACCTTAAACCGTCGAGCGGGCCGTTCTCACTCACCAATCCCTGCGCCAAGGCGCCAAAAGCAAGGCGGAGATCGTCCAGCTGATCGAGCCGGTTGAGCTCGAGCTCGTAGGCATGGTAATCATTTTTAGCAAGGTCCAGTACCTGCAGCTCATCGAGCTGAAACTGGTGATAATCGGATTCCTGCTGCTGTTCCAGCACTGATTTCTTCAGGGAGCTCAATCGGGAAGCATCTTTTTTCCAGGCCGTGTAATCGGTACGGTAGGATTCAACATCTGCTGTTAATCCGCTGAATGCATCGATCAGGTTGAGCTGGAACTGGGAGTTGCGCAGCTCGAGTGTTTCGTGCTGACTGTGAATATAAATCAACTGGCTGGTGAGGTCTTTCAATTGCGAAAGTTGCACCGGTGTATCGTTAATAAAAGCGCGCGATTTTCCCTGTGCAGTGATCTCCCTGCGGATCAGGGTTTCTTCGGCCCAGTCGATGTCTTCGCGCTCAAACCATTCTTTGCGGGAAGGAGACAGCCTGAACAGCGCTTCCACGATGGTCTTTTTCTCGTTATCCCGGATGACCGAATAATCTGCACGCTCGCCGAGAATCAGGTTCAGGGCACTGAGCAGGATGGATTTACCCGAACCGGTTTCGCCGGTAATGGAGGTGAATCCCGATTGAAATTCAAGGTCGGCACTGGCGATCAGCGCGAAATTCCGGATGGATAACTGAACGAGCATTAGTCGAGGATCGCTTCGTATTTGGATGTATTGGCCGGATCTATCCGTTTCAGAACGGTTACGACTTCTGTCTTTTCGGCGGTCGTGGCATCCTGGTAGAGGTTTTTCAGCTCAGTTAGCTTGGCCTGCGCAAAGTTGAGCACGTTGATGGAGTTTGGCCGCGTAACGGAAACTTTGCTCAGCTTGTTCAGCGCCGCATAAATGTTCTTTCTGCCGTTTTCTTTGTTGTCGTACAAAATATCGAGCCCTTTGCGGTGGTACTCGTAATTGCATTCGCGCAGCGGCTCGAACAGCTGCTGGAGCACGTTATCGATGAGCCAGTAACGGTTACGCTTGCCTGGCTCGTTGGATTTCCATCCCGGTCCGCCGGATGCCTGCGCATTGGAAACGATGGACTGTGCTTCGGTAAAATAGCTGGTTCCGCCTTTCAGGGAATAGGAATCGTAATCCATTCCGAGAATGAAGTACGCATAGAACGCCAGCACGGAAGTCAGGTTATCGCGGAACTGGTTGGGTGCATAAACGAGCAGCGAATTCCGGGAATAGCTGAACGTGATGTCGTCGTCCTGGAAATTGAACAGCGTAGTGTTGTACGAGCCATTGAATACGGGACGGGACGATTGTACCTGCAACGAGCCCGAATAAGTTCCGGCTGCGGGAACGGAATTGATCTGCAGCTGGATCTGGCAGTTGATACGCTCTTCGACCTTGAACTTGTCTTTCGTCCACTTCGTGTTGTTCATCATGTCGTACATGGTCTGCTTCAGCTGTTCGAAAATTTCCTTTTCGACAGAAGTGACCTCCATACGTGAATCGGTGACAACGGTAACCTGGCAGTTCAGCTCCTGGCCGAAGATCGCGGAAGTTGTGCAGCTAAGAAGCAGTACAGCTATAATTTTTCTCATGGTAATGTATGTATCAAAGCGTCTAACAGCATTGCTGCAAGAGAAGCCTTCGATTGTAACTCAAATCTAGTGATTTTATTGTCTTGCTCTATTAACTGAACGCGATTTGTATCCACACCGAAACCAACACCGGCTTCGCCCATTTCATTCAGTACGATTGCGTCCAGGTTTTTCCGCACGAGCTTGCCGGAAGCGTTTTCTATCCCGTTACTGGTTTCCAGCGCAAAGCCTACAAGGCGCTGCTGCGCCGTTTTGTTGGCTCCCGCCCATGCGAGCACATCGGGATTTTTCACCAGCCGGAGGGTCATTTCTTCTTCCGATTTCTTGATCTTCTGTTCGGCGACGTCCGCGGGACGGTAATCGGCAACGGCTGCGGCGAAAATACCGAGATCCTGCCCGTTCCAGTGCAGCTGTACCTGTTGCAGCAATTCTGCGGCAGACCGGATGTGAATGAGCTCCAGGTTGGGATGTTCCAGCTGCTGTGTCGTAGGGCCGGAGATCAGTGTTACATGTGCGCCTTTGAGCAATGCGGCTTTTGCCAGCTCGTAGCCCATTTTCCCGGAGGAATGATTGCCGATAAAACGCACGGGATCGAATGCTTCATACGTCGGACCGGCTGTAATCAGTACTTTTTTGCCTTTGTACGACTGATCTTCGCGAAAATGGTCGGCAAGGATCTGCACAAGCGTTTCCGGCTCGGCCATTCTCCCCTGCCCCGTTAAGCCGGAAGCAAGCTCGCCCGATTCTGCCGGAATGATGAAAAAGCCGTCTTTTTCCAGCTGTTCGAGGTTTCTTTGTGTTGCGGGATGCGCATACATGTCGAGATCCATTGCCGGAGCGATGAAAACGGGACACCTGCTGCTCAGGAAGGTGGCAAGCAAAAAATTATCGGAAAATCCGTGGGCCATTTTCGCCAGAGAATTGGCTGTTACGGGCGCAAAGATCATGACATCTGCCCACAGCGCCCATTCGACATGATTGGTCCATTGGCCGGTCTTTGCATCGTAGAATTCGATCCCAACAGGGTTTTCGGAAAGCGTGGCAACGGTGAGCGGCGTGATAAAATCAGAAGAGGCAGGAGTCATGATACATCTGACTTCTGCCCCTTGTTTCTTTAACAGTCGTATGAAGGAAGCTATTTTATAAGCTGCGATACCGCCGGTAATACCAACCAGTATGCGTTTTCCCTGCATGGACATAAAACGTTATTCTTCGATTTTACGAACGTAAATTTGATCGTCTTTCAATTCTTCGATTGCAATAGCCACGGATTTCGGCAATTTCTCGTAGTAACGTGAAATTTCGATCTGCTCGCGGTTTTCAAAAATCTCCTCAAGGTTATCTGTTGAAGAAGCAAATTCCTGCAATTTCGTTGTCAATTCTTCTTTCATGGAAGAACTGATCTGGTTCGCACGTTTGGACATTACAACGATTGACTCATAGATATTGCCTGTGTTTTTCTCCAGGTCAACTGTGTCACGTGTTACCGTAGAACGCTCAGCATTGGTGTTTTTGAAACTCATTTCTTCTTATTTACTAATTTGCAGGAGCTATAACAATAGCATCCAGTTTCTGTGTATAGTTATCGAACTCGCGAAGATAGCGTGATTCTGGAAATTCTGCAAGAAAATTATTATATCTTTCTCGTGTCTTTTCGATCCGCTCGGCTTTTTTGGTATCGATACTGTAGAACGCAAGCAGGTACGAATTGCGAACAAGCAAGGCCGAGATCTCTTCGCGGAAACGCGAGGTCGGATTGTTCTCCAGGAATTGCTCAGCCGAAACGGTCGCCGCCCGGTAATTCTCCGTACGCGCATACAAACGGATGTTGAGCACTTCTTTCGTTTCCAGTTTCAGGCGAAGCTGGTTCATCACAAGATTGCAGGTATCGATACGGGCAGAATTCGGATACTTGGTCACAAACAGCTGCAGCTCGTTGAGGGCCAGCTCTGTTTCAGACTGATCGAGCGACGGCTCCGGGCTGTTCTGAACGCTGCAAAGACAGGCAAGGAAATTTGTTTCTTCGGCTTTTGGCGAAAAAGGGAATTTCACGACAAAATTACTCAGGTAATAACTGGCCATGTACCAGTCTTCTTCGTAGTAAAATGCTTTCCCCATGCGGTAATAGGAGATCTCCCCCTGTACGGTTTTCGGCACGCGCTGGTACACCTGTTCATAGAGCGTTACGCTGCGGAGGTGCTGGCCTTTGTCGTACAATTCGTTCGCCAGGTTGAACTTCTCTTCGTAGTCGTCGCCTTTAACAGTTCTGTTATAGGTACTGCAGGACACGAGAAGCGCTACTGAAAAAAGGGCAATAAGTACTTTCATAGGGAACAAAAATAGCATAAATGCTTGAAACGACGTCCCGAAATTTACAAGAGCCGTCCAGCTTTGATTTCCATTAAATGCAGTAAACGGTCAATTGTACCTTTACTGTTGTTAATGTAAACGTCGGTTGCGTCGATTAATTGTTCCATGGAAGGATCAGGCGCTTCCAGTTCGGGGTCGAAACGGAAATAAAGCAGCCTGGAATCATTTTTAGACAGCTCGGTCATTTTCTGGTGCTGCTCTTCCGCCTGCAGGTCTTCCATCGAAGGCAACAGTCCTTTTCCCGTACCGATACTGATGAGCACAATGGGATCGTCCGGGTAAAAAACGCGGGCATACTGAAAAGCAAGGTGCGAAGGATTCTTCGTTGTCAGTGCACCATCGGCCAGGCGTTTGTTGCCGATCATAACGGCTTCGAGAAAGCCCGGTGTTGCAGAACAGGCCTGCATCATGCGCGAGACCGGAATGGACTGCAGATGGTGCTGCGAATCGGTGAACAAAAATGATTCATCGCGGTCGAGGTCGTAGCTCACAAACAGGAAATGCTTGCGGATCTGGCTGAGCGTGAGATTTCCGTAAAAATGTTCGAGCACGTAATTGAGCGGGTGAACGGACTGCTTGCTTTTCGGCGGATCGAAGAAGTGCTGACCGCGCTTCAGATACAGCTCCGTCATATCCGACGGATAATGCATCCTCCCCCCGCTTCCGGATACGGCGAGCGCCCCGGCAATGATCGCGCTGGTGCTTGTTCCCGAGTAAACATCGACCCAGGAAGACAAATGAGACTTGGGTACGAATTCGTTGAGCTGCGCTTCCAGGAACGACAGGAAACGAAGAGGAATCAATCCTTTTTTTCCACCTCCGTCAATGGCAACAACTACTCTGTATTTACAAGTCATGGTAGAGTAAGTTACGCCTTTTTGCGAATAATTCCGCGTGTTAAATGATTGAAATACCTGTTCTGATGAAGATTTGCAGAGATTGGTTGACTATTTATTTCAAGTGCCGGTTGAATGACTCGTCATAAATAACTATACATCAGACACTTACATGTTAATTGAAGTTTAACACCGCATGGGCAATCGAACCACACAGGACACCAGGAGCACAAATGATATTGGGGGGTTTACAACGGTGGAGACGAGAGCACGTAGAAAGTACACAGTTGTACATTCACAATCAGCCGGGTATAGGCCGGGTATAAGGGAAGTACGGCTTATGTACGGCTGAAGTACGGGGGAAGTAAGACGCAATCAGAAAACAGGACAGCACAAAAAAAGGCCCGGATTCTGATCCGGGCCTTTGTATAGAGCTTTTGATAAAGTCGTTTTATTTCACGCGGAGCGATTGTCCGACCTGCAGCACTTTGGAAGGCTTGCATCCGTTGAGGTTGCACAAACGGGAAACCGTCGTGTTGTTCTTCACGGCGATCTCGGAAAGCGTATCTCCCGGACGTACTTTGTAGTACTTGCGCGATCCGGAAGTAGTTGCCGAAGCAGTTCTCTTCTGAACGGAAGCAATGGATTCCCCGTGCTCTTCCTGGTCTGTCGGTTTTGCTCCCGGACGGAACAGGCCCCTGTGAACAAGCAGGTTTTCGTCTTTTACTTCTTTTTTAGCGAAATCGATCACCTGCTCGGGATTCATCGGAGCATCGTAGAAACGTACTTCGAAGTGCAGGTGCGCACCGAATGAATGTCCCGTGTTACCACCAAGCCCGATCGGCTCTCCTGCAACAACTTCCTGGTCAGGGGCAACGAGGTGCTTGCTCAGGTGGGCATAAAACGTTTCGAGTCCGTTGTAATGACGAATGATCACCAGGTTACCGAAACCGCCGTCGTTCCACTTGGCGTAGCGTACTTTCCCGGACCATGCGGCAACGACTGTATCGCCCACCTCGAGGTCAAGATCGGTTCCATTGTGGTAACGGCCGCTTCTGAAACCGTAACGGGAAGTCACAACTCCCGGAACCGGACAAACGAAGTCCTTGTATTTTTCGTCCATCAGACATACCCAGAGGGTGTCTTTCATACGATTCAGGTCATTTCCGCGATCGGACGTATAACAGACGTTATTGTCCCACGTTTGCACGAAGCGCAGGCTGGAATCCGATTCGATGTGATTGTGGATGTGCTCGTTCATGATACCGTCAAACTCGCGGTCTTCGAGGTAATGCCAGGTGCGGTTCGCGTAGATCACCATGGTGCCCTGAGGGGTTTGAATGGTATCGACCACTGACTGGCTGAAGGAGGTGAAAGAAATGGAGAGGAGAATGGAAAAAAGGAATGATACTTTCATTGCAGAGATATTATCACTGTTTTGTGGGTTCGGGTGCAAAGATAATACAAAAAAGTTGGAACTTTTTGCCAAAAAGCTCCGGAATTGTTCACCTCCATGCGTTAAAAAGGTTATTTACAGCTAACAATGGCTTAACGAACGTCCATGATAATGACGTCGTAGAACATGCTCTCGTTCGGCTTCACGAGGTCTACGTATCCCTTGCTGCCGTAGGCCTGGCCGGAAGGCACGAGTATCCACATCTTATCGTAAAGCTTTGCATTTATCAACGCTTTTCTGAATCCCGGAACGAGGCCGAAATCGCTCATGTTAAATTTAAAAGGAGTGTCTCTTTTATACGAATTATCGTACTTCGGATTGGATTTTGTACCCACAAAGTAGTGCAGTGCCACCCCTGATTTTTCGCCGATCAGCGAATCTGCATATTCGGCACGCTCTTCCAGCAGCCAGATTTTCGTTCCTTCAACGGTGCGTGTAGGCGCGATCTTCTTCCCTACGCGCAGAAACACGATGTTGGGCGAATTCGGCGGAATAACTCCCGGAACGCCTTTTACGCCGCGCGCGAGGTTGGCGGGAATGTAGATCTCTGCGAAATCGCCTGTTGTCAGCTCCTTCATTGCCAGGTCCCAGCCTTTTGTCTGCAGGCCGTAACCTACAAGAAACGGGATCATTTCGCGTTTCAGCAGGTGGTTGCCGTCTACGACTTCGCCGTTGGGGAGCTTTACTTTGTAATTGATCTCGTACACTTCACCGTCCGACAAGGCTTCACCGGTGCCTTTTTCGAACCACTGGATCTTCAGCCCGTTCGGGAATTCCTTTTTGGCAACGACTGTTTTTTTCGGCTCCAGCATCTTTTCCGCCGTGAGCTGATCGTTTGCTTTCGCTACCGGCTCTTCTGCTTGCTTATCTTGGTCTACGCCGGATGTTCCACATGCGTACAGGCTGAGCGCCGCAACGAATAAAATGCTGTATTTCATAGTATCTCGAATAATTCTATATCAACGACAATGGGAGTTAAGGGCGGAATTTTGTCAAGATCGCCGATCAATCCATGGGCCAGGTGGCTCGGAACGATGAGCTTCGCCTTTTCGCCAACCCGCATTTTCTTGATGCCTTCCTGTATCCCGGTTTCGATGTTGCTTTTATCGATCCGGAAGATCTCGACTTCATCTGCTTTGGTGCGGTAGCATTCCGTGCCGTCGAGCAACGAAACGACGTATTGTACTTTGGCTTCCTGCCCGGGTTTCGCAACGGGGCCGCTCCCCTCTTTCATGCGGATGTACCGCAATCCGGAACCGGTGGCTTCGGCTTTCCAGTTTTCGTGCTGCGACAGGTAGAGCCTGATATTGATGTCTTCCTCGATCGCAAAATCTTTGTTCATTTTGGTGGATTTCTCCTGGTCCCACTGGGGAACGGGCTTTTCTTCCGGCGGATGTTCTCCGCAGGAAACGGCCACAAGAGCGATCCATGCTATATACAACAGCTGTTTCATGCTACCGGAACGAATTCCCCGATAATGGTTACAAACTTTTTCGTTGCGGCATCCAGCGATTCGTGGGAGACCCCTCCCGATGCGTACATGTGTCCGCCGCCTTCAAAGTATTTTGCTGCAAGCTCGTTGACTTTCAGGTCGCCTTTGGAACGGAAGGAGATCTTAACGGCCCCGTCTTTTTCAACGAACAATACGGCCATTTTCATGCCCAGAACGCCCAGCACCTGGTTGACGAGTCCTTCGGTGTCGCCTTTGCGGTAATTGAAACGATCCAGCTCTTCGGAGGAAAGCGCAACGTACGCAACGGGAAGTCCTTCGAGGCACACGAGCCTTTCAGACAGCGCATAGCCGCGCAGGCGGATCCTGTCGATCGTATTCGTATCGTAGACCTGCTCGTGCACTTTAAAATGCTCTACGCCGATCTTCAGCAGGGAAGACAGGATATCGTGCGTCTGCGACGTTACGGAAGGAAAGCGGAACGAGCCCGTGTCGGTCATGATGCCCAGGTAGAGGCAGGTGCCGGCCAGCGCATCCAGCTCTTTCAAACCGCCGGTAGCTTCGATCCATTCGTATACGAGCTGCGCGGTAGAACAGACCTCGGGCTGAGAGATCACGAGCTGACAGAAATCGGACGGATGCAGGTGATGATCGATCATGACTTTCTTCCCCGGCGCGGCTTCCAGGAAGGGCTGCATATCTTTCCCTACACGGCCCGGCTCGTTGAAATCGAGGCAAAGTATGAGGTTGGAAGCGTGGAGCAAGGCTTTTGCTTCTTCTGGATGTTTGTCAAAAGCAACAATCTCTGCGCTTCCTTCTACCCAATGTAAGAATTCCGGCGCCGGATCGGGATGTACGACCGTCACGTTCCTGCCTTGTTTTTTCAGGTAGTGGAACATGGCCAGTGAGCTTCCTATGGAATCGCCGTCGGGAGATTTATGGGAAACGATCACGATGCGCTCCGATTCGTTTATCGCCTGCAGGATCTGTGTTGCTATTGCTATCACGTTGTTGGTGTATGTAAAGATTTATAGTAATTCATGTTTGTTATGCTGCTCCTCCCCCCTCAGTCCCCTTCCAGGGAAGCGGTTTGTCATTAATCAAAAAAGCCCCGCGATCAGCTGAGCTGAAAGTGGGCTTTTCAATAGGTATGATCGGATCAGAATCCGAGCTTAGTTGCTTTTTTCGTTTCGATCAGAACGCCAACGCATTCCGCTTTTTTAGCGTCGCCGCCCGTAAGGGAAACTTCGATAAAAACCTTGCGCGTCTGGTCTGTGCTGAATTCAAGGGCCGCGCCACCTGCCTGGCCTGAATTGGCAAGCACGTGCTTCACTCTTTTGAATGTTTCTTTGCCGTCGACCGTTTTCTTTTCAACGACCAGCTCGTATACTTCGTAAGTAATGGTTCCTGCGGAAGGATTGTACGCTTTCGACGACAGCCTGTAGTCCATTCCCGCCTGTGCGATGAAAGAGATCTCATACGTCTCCCCGGATTTTACGGATCCGGATCGCGACTGTGGACTGGGGGTATAAGCGTCTTTGGTCTTGCTTTTGCCTTTTACGAAGCTTTCCGGAGCAGGACATTGCGCATAGGCAGATGTGGCAACTACAATTAAACAGGTAAGTATAATTGATCTCATGAATGTGTGTATTAGTTGGTAATAATTTTGGTTCGGATCTCCTGGATGCGTTTCTTAAGATCGTTGAAGCAGTTCTCGGTCATTTTGCAGGTTTCGCCGCCTGAGAAATTGAGCTTCCCGTTGGCGTTCTCCACCTTCGTTTCGCTGGAAGAGCAGTCCATGGTGTTGTAAATGTCGAGAATACCCGAAATCTCGGAAGTGTATTTCGCAACGTCCGCATTATCCTGGTAGCTTACGAGGAATTCCAGCAGGTTTTCCGCTACAAGCTTCTGATCGGCGATCGCCTGCTCGAGCTTAGGGCTTTTCCCGTAACCTTTGGAGCTTCCGATCATCAGGTGCATGGATTCGATCCAGCCGCCTACCAGCATCAGGGAAAGTTCGTTGCCTTTGTCGATCTCGATAAGGCGTTGAAAAGTCTTGTTATACGTCTCATCGCTCAGGCGGAACAGGGAATCGGCATTGCCATCCCATTTTTTCGCCAGCTCGCCGAGCTCTTTACCGAACACCTGCGCTACGCCGATGTCATTCCCCAGCTTTTCGAGCTTACCGAAATAGGTCAGGTACTTGTTGGTTTCGTTGAAGCTCGTGAGGTAGGCCACGTCTGCAGTGTAAACTCCGAAATTCAATGCTTTCTGTGCAGAACCGGTGTAACTGTCAGCCAGGTTCGGATCGTGCATAATGGCCGTGTTTTTCTTTCCGTCCATTTTAGAGATCAGCGAGAACTGTTCTGAAGGGGATGGAATATTGAAGTCGACAACGCCTTCTTCGTCTTTTGCGGCAGGCTCTTCGGTTTCATTAATGGTTGCTTTGGGCTCTTCACTGCCTCCGCAAGCGGAAATCAGGAGCGATAAACCAGCAAATAGGTACAACGATTTTCTCATTGGTGTGATTTTATTTCTGTGCTAAACTACTATTTTTCTTGTTAATGCACACAATTATTCATTTCAGGAATGATCATTATGAATTATCAGGGTGTGTATAAACGACGCCCTTCTGTTCTCAGCTGTTGAGTTTTCGCGTTTCGCCAATAATGGCTTCACGCAGCTTGTCGGAAACCTGTACGAGCGGCAGGCGCATTTCCGGCTTCATCCACCCGTTTTCTTCCAGTGCGATCTTCACGCCACCCGGATTTCCTTCGGTGAAAAAGAGCTTCGTAATGTGCAGCAGGTCGTAATGTCCTTTTCGCGCAGCGTCCAGGTCGCCTTTCAGCGAAGCGTGCACCATATCGGAAAATTGTTTCGGGAAGGCATTGGCCACAACGGAGATCACGCCATCGGCACCGGCAGCGATCAGCGGCATGGTCAGGGCGTCGTCGCCCGAAAGCACCAGGAATCCGTCCGGCCGCAAGCGGATAATTTCCATGATCTGCTCCATATTCCCGGAAGCTTCTTTCATGGCGATGATGTTCTTTACTTCCGCAAGCTCAAGCGTTGTTTCAGCAGTCATGTTCATGCCGGTTCTTCCCGGAACGTTGTACATAATGATCGGAAGATCGGTCGCCGCGGCAATGGCTTTATAATGCGCCACGAACCCGCGCTGGATCGGCTTGTTGTAATAAGGCGCAACGGAAAGAATACCATCGACGCCAGCAGGAATTTTCGAAAATGCCTCGCAAACAGCCATCGTATCGTTTCCTCCCACACCGTAAACGATGGGCAGGCGTCCGTTGTTCTCTTCCATAACGGTTTCGAGCACGAGCTGCTTTTCAGAAGCCGTCAGCGTAGGCGATTCACCGGTTGTTCCCTGTACGACCAGGAAATCGGTGCCACCGCTGATCTGTTCGCGCACGAGTCGGCGCAAAGCGGGGAAATCGATGGATAAATCTGCTGAAAAAGGTGTGACCAATGCGACACCCGAGCCTCTGAAATCTTTCATGAACGATCGTTTTTAATCAATTGTGCAGTAAAAGTAATCTAAAGTCAGTAGTCTGAAACGCCCGTGAAGGTGAAAATTTAAGTCACCGGGAGTTTACTGCGGAAATTCCCCTACCAGGCACTACCGTCCGCATACTCTTAAGAAAGTACAATTTCCGGCGTCCGTTCATTAAAAGCCTTATTTTTCAGGCTGAATGCCAGTGCAACGTTATGAAACTCTTCTTCAAGCTCTTCCTTTTACTTTCTTACGCCATTACGGGATTCTTTTCGTTCTACCTGGTCGTGATCAATTTCCTGGAACATCTCGACGCTGTTTCAAAGCCGGTGCTCTTTTTCCAGCTGGCCTGCTCGATCGTACTGGCAGCTTCCGGAGCGATCCTTTTCGCACGGCTGAAACTGGCGGCTATTATAGCCATTGCCTGCCTGCTCGGATTGCTGTCGCTCTGGCTGAACAATGCGGAGATCTACCTGTCGGAAACCGGGGCGCAGCACGCACACGACTATGCCGCCATACTGCAGCAGCATTATCCGAAGGCCTACATTGTGAGCTTCCTGCTTTCGATTGCAGCATTTTTTCTCCCGGCAGATAAGGTGAAAGAAGCTTGAAGACGATGTCAGGATTTCCTATTGAATAGCACAAGCCTTCAATGATAAAGGATTCTACTTCTTTTCTATAAATTTTTATGAAGTTCGATAAAGATTAATTTCGGTTGACAATAATTAGTTTTCTCAGTGAGTCGCACAGAATTTTAATTGATACTAAGAACTGAGCTTCCGGAGTATTCCCGGCCTTTAGGACGATCTCGTAAGAAAACGAGGTGAGTGAAACGTAGCCGAATCCCTGTTTGAGCGATCCGCCAGCCGGCGGATGGGATTCAGGCAGTGGAACGATCCGTAGTTTTCAAGAGAGCGTTCTACGGCCTCCCCGAATGCTTTCGGGGTTTTGCTTCTTTTTCGGTAAGAGAAAGCACTGCTTTCGAAGACCAAGCGGTAGCGCCGGGAGAAAAAGAAGAGCAAAGAAAGCCTTTAAATACGGCGGGATGCTTTTTACCAGGCAATCACCCTTGAGGAAGGATTGAGGAGAGTGGCACTTTTATTCGCTGTTGTTTTGTTACTACATACAGCACTTCATTCGTTGATTCGTGGTAAAAACACCTGCACGTGACACTATCCTCCACCTTATCCAAATAAACGTATGTGTCCTCCGCGGGTTTCATTACCCTTCCCCGATCATCTCCGCAAACTGATCCTCGGAAATAATCTCGATCCCCAATGCGCTTGCTTTTTCCAGCTTGGCAGGTCCCATGTTTTCTCCGGCAAGCACATACGACGTTTTCGCTGAAATGGAACCGACGTTCTTCCCGCCGTTGCGCTCAATCAGGTCTTTGAGCTGATCGCGGCTGAACCGGCTGAAAACACCCGATACTACGAAGGACTTCCCTTCCAGGGAATTGGAGTCGCGAACGGCTTCTTCCATTTCGAACTGCAGGCCTGCGGCTTTCAGGCGCGCAATCGTATCGATGGCTTTTTCATTCTGAAAATACTCCTGCACGGAGATCGCAATGCGCTCGCCTATTTCGTCAACGGCTATCAGCTCGTCGTAGGTGGCTTTTGCAATCGCATCGATGTTCCTGAATGCAAGCGCCAGCTTTTTGGCAACGGTTTCACCCACAAAGCGGATTCCAAGCGCAAAGAGCACACGCTCGAACGGCACGGCTTTCGACGCTTCGATCCCGAGCAAGAGGTTGTTCGCCGAACGGTCGGCCATACGGTCGAGGTTCACGATCTCGTCGAAAGTCAGGTCGTACAGGTCGGCTACCGTGCGCAGCAGTTTTTTCTGGTAGAGCGCGTCAACGGTTTCAGCGCCGAGCCCATCGATGTTCATCGCTTTGCGGCTGATAAAATGTTCGATACGCCCTTTCACCTGCGGCGGACAAACCTGGTCGTTGAGGCAGTAATGCTGTGCTTCGCCTTCCCGTCTCACCAGTTCCGACTGGCATTCGGGGCAATGTGTGATGTAATGAATGAGCAAAGTCGATTCGTCGCGCTTTTCCAGGTTCACGCCAACGATCTTGGGAATGATCTCGCCGCCTTTTTCGACATAAACGAGATCTCCGAGGTGAAGCCCCAGCTTTTCGATCTGGTCGGCATTGTGCAGCGAAGCGCGCTTCACGACTGTTCCGCCGAGCAATACCGGGGTTAAATTCGCAACCGGTGTAATGGCGCCTGTTCTTCCGACCTGGTAGGTCACGGCTTCGAGCTTTGTTTCGACACGCTCGGCTTTGAATTTATAAGCGATTGCCCAGCGCGGAGATTTAGCGGTAAAGCCCAGCTCCTGCTGCTGATCGTAATTGTTGACTTTGATCACGATCCCGTCGATCTCGAACGGAAGGTTGAAACGTTCCTTGTCCCAGTAATGGATGAACTCCATGATGCCTTCTATGCTGTCGGTCTTTGCGATGTATTTCGAAGTTTCGGAAGGCGTTTTGAATCCCCAGTCTTTCACCGAAGTAACGCTTTCCCAATGTGATCCGAAGGGAAGATCGTCGCCGTAAACGCCGTAGAGAATGCAGTCGAGACCACGTTCCGCAACCACTTTCGAATCCTGGGATTTCAGCGTGCCGGAAGCAGAATTGCGCGGATTGGCAAAAACCGGCTCGCCGATCTCTTCGCGCTGTTTGTTCATGGCGGCAAATTTAGCTTTGGGGAAAAAGATCTCGCCGCGGATCTCGAAATCGTCTGCAAAATCGCCTTTCAGTTTGAGCGGAATGCTGCGAATGGTCTTCACGTTAGCGGAAACATCTTCACCGCGCGTTCCGTCGCCGCGTGTAACGGCATGCGTGAATTCGCCGTTCAGGTAACGGATGCCAATGGCTACACCGTCGTATTTAAGCTCACAAACGTATTCGATCCGGTCTTCAACGGATTTCTTCAGGCGCTGCGCCCACTCTACGATCTCTTCTTCGGAATAGGAATTCGACAACGACATCATCGGGAAACGGTGCACAACGGTAGCGAATTTCTTGGTGATATCTCCGCCAACCCGCTTGGTCGGGCTCAAAGGCGAAGCAAATTCCGGGAATTGCTGCTCGAGCTCCTGCAACTCGCGCAAAAGCGTATCGAACTCGAGATCGGAAATAACCGGCTCGCTTTCCACGTAATACAAATGATTATGACGATTCAGCTCTGCGCTGAGAAATGTGATACGGTCTTGTGCTTCCTGCGGGGCCATGTTTTTTCGTTTGGACAAATATATTTACAATTATCAATGGGACAATTATCAATGATCAAGGAACGGACCGGATAATTGGTCACGTGTGCCACTTGGTGATTGCTACTTAATTAATTGATACTTATCAAAATCACTTCCTTACCGCCCGCAGCATCCGCGCTTTCCCCTGCAGATCATGGCGGATCTCTACGGAATGAAATGCCCCGGTGGCTTCGATCATTGCTTTTGTCGCCCCGGCAAAATCCTCGTGCAATTCGAAGAAGAGCTGTCCGTCTGGTTGCAATTGATGCAGGGCTTTTTCAGTGATCGCTTCGTAAAACAACAACGCCTGGTTGTCGGGAACGAAAAGCGCCATATGCGGTTCGAATTCCTTGACGTTCTTCCGCATCACGGCCAGCTCGTTTTCGGGAATGTAAGGCGGATTGGAAACAATAACGTCCGCTTCCTCTGCTGTTCCGGGAGACAATGCGTCGCGTGTTTCTAACCGAACGTCCAGCTCCAGCCGCTTTCCATTGAGCCGTGCCACTTCCAGCGCTTCTTCCGACAGGTCGTAACCGGAGATCTGCGCTTCCGGCAGATGATATTTCAGCGCGAGTGCAATGCAGCCCGACCCGGTGCACCAATCGGTGATCGTTCCGTTGAAACCGGCCGGAACGGATCCCAGTATCCAGTGAACGAGCTCTTCCGTTTCGGGACGCGGAATGAGCACAGCCGGGGAAACCACCAGTTTCAGCTCATCGAAATAGGTGAATCCAACGATGTACTGCAACGGCTCGCCGGTTAGCAACCTGTCGCGCACTTCTGTTAATCTGGAATGGATGGTTTCGGGCTGAACAGCATCTTTTCGCACTGTTTGTTCTGCCAGCGTAAAGCCGAACAGGTCTTCGACCGCAAAACGAAACAGGTTGCTGACCTCCCGTTCGGGATAAAGCGCTTTTAATGTTTGCTGCCAATCGGCATGTATGGATGAAAATGTGCTCACGAGGTAAATGTAACAATTGACGGACAATGGACAATTATCAGCATAACTCCTGATAATCCTCTTTTCAATTTTACATTTTCAATTGATCCCTTCTTAATGGCGCCGGTCGCTGACGAGATCGAGCACTTTCGTATGATCTTCATTTTCCCAGCGAATGCGGAGCAGCTTCATGTCCGCATCTTTGAACAGCGGCACGACAAAAGCGGCATTCATGGAACTATTCTCTGCCGAAAGCACTGTTTTCGTAACGGTTACTTTGTCGGATGGAAAGCTGATCTCTTTCAGTGCATCCGTGTAATAGGAACAGATCAGTGTTCCTTTTTCCCATTCTCCGGGAGTGATACCGATGAGCGAATCCGCATGGATGTGGTACTGGTCGTACTTTTCTTCCTGTTTTTTGCTCGCGGTCTGAAAAGCACTCATCCCGGTCAGGTCCATACCGGCAGCGATACCTTTGTAACCAGCCGAGGAGCTAACAGCAAAAGTAGACCACGCAAGATCGAGCGGAAGCTCAGGCGCTGCGATGATCACATTCAAAGCGGTTTCGAGGTCGTTATCACTGTTCCGGTCGAAAAAACGTGCGTGGATCACAATGGTATCGCCCGGTTTTGAAAGCTCATTGAACCCAAGTGTGACGGACAGCTTTTTCAGCGTATTTTCTTCAAAACCGTCAAAATCGCCGTCAGCCATGATGTCCGGAATGTAGCCCAGTGTATCGCCGTTCAGGCTGAGCATCGCCACTTCGATCCCGGGATAATACTTGTCTTCGACCAGTGCAAATCCCTGCGGCTGCACCATGCGGATCTCGAATTCGGTTGCTATGGGCAGGCGGTTGCTGGTCCAGGTATTTTCAGTAAGCTCAACGGAAAGCTCTTTGGCCGATAAACCGTGATAGCTGTAGGTCAATCCGGAAAAAGGAAGGACGCCGCTCTGCGAAAAAGCACTGCCTGCGAACAACGTAACGAGAAGAAAAACAGGTAACTTCATGAATGTATTTTAAGCAAAGCTACGGCAAAGCAGCCAAGGGTAAACTACGGCATCTGCAGTATTTACCGCAGAGTACGCACTGGCAACTACAAGACTAAGAATCTACTTTTTCAGCTTATCCAGTTCGATATGCAGGTTCAGTCCGCGGCAGTTTTCGCCCATTGCTACGATCTTTCCATCGCCGTCGACGAGAAATGCGCTTGGAATGAATTGTACGGCATACGCTGTTCCGGCCTGGTTGGCTTTGTCCCAGACATGATTTTTCCACACGAGCTTGTCGTCGGAAATGGCTTTTTTCCAGGCTGCTTCATCGCGGTCGAGCGAAACGCTGAACACTTCGAATCCCTTTGCCTTTTTGAATTTCGTTTTGTGGTACTTGTTGTACACTTCCACTACGTTCGGATTTTCCTTACGGCACGGGCCACACCAGGAAGCCCAGAAATCGATGAGCACGACTTTTCCTTTCAGGGAAGAAAGCTTCACGGTTTTTCCGTCTGTTCCGATGAGCTCGATCTCAGGTGCCTGTGACCCGACATTCGGGCTTGCAGCGGTTCCCGAAGTTTCCACGAAGGAAGAACACCAGAACAGCAGTAAACCTGCTCCCAAACCGCCTAATAAGTACTTTATCATGAGTGATTTTTTTTAATTGATACGACGAATATCTGCTCCGAGGTTGTTCAGGCGGATATCGATATCCTGGTAACCGCGGTCAATCTGTTCGATGTTGTGAATGACGCTTTTTCCTTCTGCAGAAAGCGCTGCAATGAGCAATGAAACGCCCGCACGGATATCCGGCGAAGTCATTTGTATGCCGCGCAGTTTGTGCTCGCGGTTCATCCCGATCACGGTCGCCCTGTGCGGGTCGCAGAGAATGATCTTCGCGCCCATATCGATGAGCTTATCGGTAAAGAACAGACGCGATTCGAACATTTTCTGGTGAATGAGCACGCTTCCTTTTGCCTGTGTTGCAACAACGAGGATGATGGACAGCAGGTCGGGCGTGAATCCCGGCCACGGTGCGTCGGCGATCGTGAGAATAGAGCCGTCGATAAAGGTATCGATCTCGTAATGCTCCTGTGCAGGAACGAAAATATCGTCTCCGCGGCGCTCGAGCTTGATACCCAGTCGCCTGAAAACATTCGGAATGATCCCGAGGTCGTCGTAGCTCACATCTTTAATGGTGATCTCGGATTGCGTCATGGCTGCAAGGCCGATAAAGCTTCCGATCTCGATCATGTCGGGAAGAATGCGGTGAAAACAACCGCCCAGTTCTTTCACACCGTCGATGATAAGAAGATTGGAGCCGATCCCGGAGATCTTGGCCCCCATGGAATTGAGCATTTTACAGAGCTGCTGCAAATAAGGCTCGCAGGCAGCATTGTAGAACGTGGTGCGTCCTTCGGCCATTACGGCAGCCATCACAACGTTCGCTGTTCCGGTAACGGACGCTTCGTCGAGGTGAATATAGGAACCCACCAGCTTTTTGGCTTCGATGGAGTAGAAATGCTCGCCGGCATCATAGTTAAACTCCGCACCCAGCAGCGCAAATCCTTCGAAATGCGTGTCGAGCCTGCGGCGTCCGATCTTGTCACCGCCCGGTTTTGGGATAAATCCTTTGCCGAACCGCGCCAGGAGCGGGCCTACGATCATAATGGAACCGCGCAATGCACTTGCACGCTGCTTGAAATCTTCCGTTTCGAGGTAAGGAAGGTCAATGTCCTTCGCCTGAAAAACAAACGTTCCGCGCTCTACTTTCTCTGTTTTTACGCCCATAACCTGCAGCAGGTTGATGAGCTTATTGACATCGACAATATCGGGAACATTGGAAATGGTGACTTTCTCCGGTGTGAGCAGCACTGCACATAAGATCTGCAATGCTTCGTTTTTTGCACCCTGGGGTGTCAATTCACCTTTTAATTTCTTACCTCCGTAAATTTCAAACGATGCCATTCTTAATTCTTTTTAGAGAATTTCTTTTTGTTATTGTTGTTCTTCTTATTGTTGTTGTTCTTCTGCTGCGGACGCTTATTCGGCTGAATCCCGAGTGATTTCAGGATCAGGTTCGTATTCATCAGCTCATCCGGGTTCTCGAGGATCAGGTCGCCCTGCGAAAGCTCTTTGAGCTGGTTGGCGATCACGTTGTTCTCCACAGCATCGTTGTTGTAAGCGAGGTACTGCTTCTTCATGAAGTTCGCCATGGTGATCTTCAGGTAATCGCGCTCTTCCGGATCGGTGATGGAACGGGAATCCGCCAGGATGTTCTGCGTGTATTTCCCATAATGTCCGAAACGGATGCGGCTTTTCGGATAGATCATCTTGTCCGGCTTGCTTTGCAATGTTTCCTGCGCGGGAAGCTCATAGGGAGAATCGACGTCGAGCTTGAAATCCGACATCACGAACAGGTGTGTCCAGAGCTTATGACGGTAATCGTCCACATCGCGGAGATGCGGGTTCAGTTGCCCCATTACTTCGATGATAGCCCGGGCGGCTTTATTGCGCTCTTCTTTCGATTCGATCTCCATTGCGTGTGCAATCATCTCCTGAACGTTACGTCCGTACTCGGGCAGTAACAATTTTGCGCGTTGGGTATTGTATTCCATGAATTGTTTTACGAAAGTTCAAAAATACGGTTTTTAACTGCACAATTTACAAGGGGCAATGGACAATTATCATTAAACAAATGTCAATTCTCAAGGGGGAGAATACTCACACAAACTCCTGAGCTCACGTTTGCAGCAGTAGGATAATGAATCGTTGATGGATCGTAGTTGCCGGAAAAACCAAAGGAGCATTGCCTGCTTTCAGGTGGTTTATTGCTGCGCCATTGCTTAGCTATTGCTTAGCTATTGCTTAGACAGGTGTATTTTATCTAAAAACATACTGATTATCAATATTTTACACCTAATTTATAGTTTTACTTGATAATTATTCACCTAATGATGGATTAATTCAACAGAAAATCCCGCTCTGCCGCCGAAACGAACAAAGCGGGACCTCCACCTGTTAATGGTCAGCAGATCACTGCTTAATGAACGGAACCACAGCTGTTTTACCTTTCGGTGAAATCATGCGGACCTGGTACCAGCCGGATTGCCAGGAAGAAACGGGAACTGCTGTTGTTTCCAGCTCGCTTTCAGCGGCGTACACAACTCTACCCTGCAGGTCCACGATCTCAATAGCAAGCGGGCCTTCTTCCTGTGACTGAATGTACAGTTGGTCGCCCGCAGGAACCGGGTATAAGCGCACCGAAAGCGGAACAGCTGCTTCGTCCAGGCTCAGCAAACACGTATTTGCCGTACCGAACGACGGATCCTGGAAGGTAAAGACGCCGGCATCCGGGCAGCGTGCGTAGGAAATATCTTCGTTTTGCACACCGAATTCCACCTGGTCGAAGATGGTTCCACCGTTCCCGTTGCTCAGGAACAGCGACTCGCCGGTAGCGCTCAGCTTGAAGTTCGTGTGCAGGCCGCTTTGCTCTGTATCGTTGTCGGTCCAGATGATCAGGTAACTGTGGGCCGCAATAGCCGTTCCTGTCGGGATGAGCCATTTTTCGAGATCGGCTGCATCGTCTGACAGGTACAGTCCCGTTAGGCTAACGCCGGTTGCTGTTGTATTGTACAGCTCCACCCAGTCGTCGTTCTCGCCATTCGAGTCAAAAGCCGTTGAGCCGTTCTCGGCCATCAGCTCATTGATCACAATGTCACCCGCGGCAGGCTGCGGAAGTGTAACGGTGAGGGAATAATACTCGTGTTCGGCACGCTGCGGCGCAAATATTCCGGCAACGCTGTTATCTGCATAGATGTAATATTCCATGGAAACACCATTGAGCGTTACGGCTGCTCCGTAAACGTGATCGCCCGAAGCGCCGTCGTTGTGCGCCCCGTCATCGAATAGCTGAATGCGGTTGAAGCGTTTCTGGTGCTCGAGTCTATAACCCATGTAAACAGCCGTTTCGTTCGAGCAGGTTGCCGTGATCGTTACGGTTTGACCGTAAGCCGGCGCGTTGTTGCTTGCTGCGTGTGCCGAGATCACCGGCGCTGCGTAGGTATAATTGGTGTTCGACTGGAAAAAGGTGGTACGGGCGTCCATCAGGGCTTTGATTCCCGGGATCGGGTTGCCGCCGCCCGGTCCGCCGCCTCCCGAAACAGCGGTTGTGAGGCTGTTCTGGTACTGCGTATACGTATAGAATTTATACGGATCGGCGTTCACGGAAGCATCGATGGTGGAGCGCAGCGCATTGGCCGTGGAAACGAACGACGAGTTCACGAAGTTCTCCGTGACGATGGTTCGGATATGCGCCATGTACATGCGCTTGTAGAGCGGATTACCCAGCAATTTAACGATCAGCGGATGAATGGTCGAAGTGGAATTTGACATCGGGTCGAGCGACGTTGCGGTGTAGTTCCCCGATCCTGTTCCACCGGGAAAGCCGGCGAAGCTCATGTTGAGGTCCCACACTGTTGGTACCCAGCGGCCGTTCAGATCTTTGTAGAGGTAATAGTTCTGCCGGAAAGCGCCCGAATAGCTATCGAGATTTACCAGTACGTTATTGAATGCCAGCATCCAGAGCGCGCGGTCGACGTCCAGTACCTGTTCGATCTCCGTAAAATGGTTGTTCAGCGTATCGATGAGCGCGACCAGGTTGTTCCAGCCGTAATCGGACTTAAGCTCGTAGCCCGCGTCGTAGGAGCTGCTGTCCTGGTCGATGTATTTCAGGTCGGGGCTCACGGAATTCTGAGGGCCGCCGCCGCCAACCGGATTGCACTTGAAGAACGATCCGCCGGACGTATAGTAGTGATCGCCGTTGAATTTCTTGTTGATGCTTTCGGCGCTGGAATAAAGTCCTCGCAGCCCTCCGTTGATGTATACCTGGACGAAGTTCGCCTTCGGACAGTCCATGTACTGCTCGAGGATCGCATAGCTGAGCACTTCGCGGATCATGGACGGATCCTGGTAGCCGTTCTGCAGCTTGATGTCTGTGTAGCCTTGGTAGTCGTAGCTTCCGTGGACGTAATCGAGCTCGATGTGCAGCGGATTCTTGTTGTTATTCGCGTTATAGGAGCTGTTGCCTTTGTACTTCACGCCGACACTGTCGTAGACGACGCCGTTGATCCGGCACGAATCGGCGAGAATGTAATCTTCTGTTGTCGAAGCGGCTGCATCCAGCTGGGCATCCCAGTTCGATGTAGCGAAAAATAGTTCAATTGTCTGGACCGACGAACGGTCGTAAAAGCCCTGCGCATGCGCTTGTACATAGCACACCAGGGACAAGGAGAGGGTAATGAGTAGTTTTTTCATGTCCGTATGTTTGATTCAAAGATGCTAAAGATTAGGAAAGGTTTAACGAATTGTTAAAATAATATAAACTGAGGGATGGTTGATGCTGATCACGTCCACTAACTGGTCAGACGGACGCGTGTTGAATTGGGGAATTTTGAAGTTCCTCCGGAGTTTAATCAACAGGTAAACATGATCCTGTCCGAAACCTGACACTTTCCCGGGAACGATTTAATCGACCATCAAACATCAACAATCCGCCATCGTTTAAAGTCTTAACGTTCATTAACGGAGCGTCCTAATTAATCCTAAATACCTCCGGACAGGTTCTTAATTTGCGTTACTTGGTCTGAGTAACCAATAAAACAAAAGACCCATGAGAGATATTATTTGGCTGATCGTAGTGATCTTGCTCATCGGATGGCTGGTAGGCTATTTCGGTTTCGGACAAGCAGTAGGAAATTTCATCCACATACTTTTAGTGCTTGCCATTATAGGCATTCTATTCCGCCTGGCAACAGGCAGACGCCCCTGACAGCAGGCGGTTCTGAAGGAACGATCTTTTCCGCCTTACTGCGGAAACCGGATCAAAAAAAAGCAGTTATCCCATTCCCGGAAGCACACGCCTTCACTTTACGTGTCGGCAGACCTTTCAAGCGATACGGATAGCTGCTTTTTTGATGTCAGGATTTCAGGATATTCAGAGTTCAGGATGTCAGGGGGAGGGAGAAGCAACGTTCAGTTCATCATCATTTCCGGATGTACGCGGAAGAAGATCTCAACGATGAAGTCATGAGCTATATGCGACTCGCTTTGAAAAGCTGATCAATGCATCACTTACGAAGGTATTTCTTCAAAGCGCTTTCATCTTATTTCCCCTTGCTTCATGCGTTAGTTCCGCAAGACCAAGCTTTTCCATCAGTGGCGGGACATACATTCCAAACCGGCCCCGCAGTCCTTTTTTGAGTCCGTACCAACCGCCGGCAGGATTTGTTTCCGAGCGCCCCCATGCTTCTACCGTTCCTGCTTTGGCAGGCTTTTGTTCATCGGCACTGCCAAGCTCCATCCAGTCGCCGTGCTGCTTCAGCATCGCATGGAGGTCCTGCAGGCAGCGGAAATCATAGAAGAGCGTTGTTTTCCCCACCACGCAGACGATGACTTCTTTTCCATCTTTTATAGCTTTGTACATCTCGTAATCTGACGATAATGGTGGCGTATTCAGTTTCCACGGGTGCTCTTTCGTTCCTTCTTCCATGCGTTTTTTTTAGGAGTGTTTATTTTGTTCCCAAGCTACGACAAAAGAAGCAACTAATAAGGCATAAGGAGATGAATGCGGGCGATAGATTCTTGAAATGCCATAAATACAGTAATGTTCAGAAAGTATTGTAAAACAGGTTGTTCCAACTAAAATTAAACTAGACTGCAATCTAACGATATTTAAAAGCCTCAGATTTATCTACTATTAAGCCTGCGTCAACTTTCGGTGAAAGCTTAAGACCTGGCATACAATCTCATAATCTTAGCTTGGAATCCTGACTTTCGGATACCGATCTTTAAAAGACCAATACCACTTTTTAAAAGAGTGTAAGAATACGCAAATGATCATCCGTTACCGCGAAATAATAATTCGCGACAGCAGTATTAATAAAAAGAACGGAAAGCCGGCTTTTATTTACTTATCTTGATTAGACCACGGACAAGGTCAGCCATCTGCGTCCGCAATGAACATTAATACACTGTTGCCAAAGTACTACACCCGATGAGAAAACATGTCCGCTACCTGTTTGCCCTGCTGCTATTGGCGGAATTCCCCGCTTATACGCAAACATTTCCCAATCCCATTACGCTTTCTACCGGACAAGGCGCCCAGGGCACCTTCGATCCTGTCTGGCAGGTTTCCGAATTCTGGTATGCCACAGCCCCAAGTCCGATAGGATTGAATTATTCTCCGGCGCTCATCAACGGAAACTGCGCCCCCGGAGCCTGGGTCGACGCCGCAACGCTGCCCGCACCGACCAATAACGGTAACTGGATCACAGGCCCGGATGCGGACTGCGCCAACAACACCAGCGACGGTTACCGCTTTTTCAGGCTAACGCTCGACCTTCCTGCAGATTGTAACGGATTCAGCGTAACAGTTGCAGGAAACTACGTATTATCCTTCGACGGATACGTGGACAACCAGATCGGTGATGTTTACATCAACGGCACACCACAGGGAATCAGCGGAGGCGGCTATGCAACCGGTTCCCAGCTCACCTTCACACTGAACGGGCCCTGGCTCGTAGGAACCAATTACGTCGATATTTCCGTGTTCAATGCTCCTGCCGGCGGGGGCAGCAATCCCTACGGACTACTGCTGGTGGCCAATACCACGGCTCCTGTAGATACGGACGGGGACGGCGTTCCGAATGTCTCAGACCTCTGTCCCTGCGACCCGGGGAACAATGCCGTCGGTTGTATGGACCCGGCCAATCCGAACGGCTGTGATATCGATGCGATTCGTACCGCTTTCACGAATGCCGGCTGTATTGAAATGTCGAGCTGCGTAGACGATTGCAGCATGTATTTCCTCAACCCGCAGGCATTGTCGGGAAGCGCTGCACAGGCTTTCGCACAGACACTGGGATCGAACCTCGTTTCCGTGCAGTCACAGGCCGAAAACAACTGCATTGTCAACTCGCTCACCGATATGGGACAAACCGGCGTGATCTGGATCGGCTTTAACGATGAAGATGCCGAAGGAAATTTTGTCTGGTACGATCAGTCGCCGGTAGTCTATACGAACTGGGCACCGGGCGAGCCAAATAATTCAGGCGATGAAGACTGCACACAGATCTATCCCGACGGTATGTGGAATGACCTGTCGAGCAGTACCGCCAACGCACAATCCATTATTGAAGTGAACCTCTGCCCTGTCGTAAATATCGGCCCTGACATTACACTCTGTGCCGGAGCTACGGCCAATCTCAACGTCAACAGTATGCTGTTTGGCTCGCCTGTTTATTCCTATACCTGGAGCAATGGCGTTCAAACGGCAGCCAATCCGATTGTACCGGCCGTTTCCACCGAATTCAGAGTGATCTCTATTGACCGCTACCAGTGCGAAACATCCGACACGATCCAGGTAACGGTGAATCCTTTACCGATCGTTGGCGCCGGCGCAGACCAGGTTGTCTGTACGGGAACAACCGTAACGCTTTCAGGTTCAGGCGCGGCCAGCTACGCATGGGACAATGGCGTAACAGATGGCACAGCTTTCAATCCAACCGCCACGGCAACCTATACCGTCACCGGAACGGACACCAACGGATGTGTTAATACAGACCAGATGGTTGTAACGGTTAATCCGCTGCCACCGGTAAGTGCAGGAAACGATGTGGTGATCTGCCTCAATGATCCCGTAACGCTTGCTGGATCGGGTGCAGCAAATTATGTGTGGGACAATGGCGTAACAGATGCTGTGGCATTCAATCCGACGGCGACGACAACCTATACCGTAACAGGAACCGATGCGAACGGCTGCAGCAATACCGACCAGGTCACTGTGACGGTTAATCCGCTGCCGGTTGTTGGCGCCGGAAACGATGCTGTGATCTGCCTCAACGACCCGGTAACACTTGCGGGATCGGGTGCAACAAATTACACGTGGGACAACGGCGTAACGGATGGCACAGCTTTCAATCCAACCTCGACGGCAACTTATACCATTACAGGAACCGATGCGAACGGCTGTATCAACAGCGACCAGGTCACTGTGACCGTTAACCCGCTGCCTGTTGTAGGTGCCGGAAACGATGCGGTGATCTGCCTCAACGACCCGGTAATACTTGCAGGATCAGGCGCAGCAAGCTATGTATGGGACAACGGCATAACGGATGCTACGGCATTCAATCCGACGGCGACGACAACCTATACCGTAACAGGAACCGATGCGAACGGCTGCGTTAATACCGACCAGGTCACTGTGACGGTTAATCCGCTGCCGGTTGTTGGCGCCGGAAACGATGTAGTGATCTGCCTAAACGGCCCGGTAACACTTACGGGATCGGGTGCAACGAGCTATGTATGGAACAACGGTGTAACGGATGGCACCGCATTCAACCCAACGGCTACGGCAACGTATACTGTTACAGGAACGGATGTCAACGGCTGTGTCAACACCGACCAGGTCGATGTAACGGTTAATCCGCTGCCGCCGGTAAGTGCCGGAAACGATGTGGTGATCTGCCTCAATGATCCCGTAACGCTTGCTGGATCGGGTGCAGCAAATTATGTATGGGACAATGGCGGAATAGACGGCGTTTCATTTAACCCCACAACGACCACGCTGTATACCGTGACCGGAACAGACGCCAACGGCTGTGTCAATACCGACCAGGTGAATGTAACGGTTCATCCGCTGCCGGTCGTAAGCGCCGGAGCCGATCGGGCTGTGTGCATGACCGATCCGGTAACACTTGCAGGATCCGGAGCCATGACCTATCTCTGGGATAATGGTGGAATCGACGGCGTGGCTTTCACGCCGACAGCAACGACAACCTATACCGTAACCGGAACGGATGTCAATGGCTGCGTCAATACCGATCAGGTGATCGTAACCGTCAACCCGCTGCCGGACGCTTCGTTTAGCGCGGGAGCCGTTGCAGGATGCCTGCCGGTGACGATTCCGTTTACGCCATTGGTAACCGATCCGGGAGCAAGCTACGACTGGTCATTCGGGGATGGAGCAACAGCAGCCAGTACCGGGATCAGCTTCCATAATTATACGGGAGCAGGATGCTTTACTGTGGGCCTTACGGTTACTTCCGCGGCGGGCTGCGTCACCCAGCAGCAGCAAAATAACCTCATCTGTATTGCCCCGGATCCCGAAGCCGCCTTTTCCTTCAGCCCGGGCGACCTGACAATTCTCGACACGGAAATCTCCCTTGATAACACTTCTCTGAACGCAACCGGCTATAGCTGGGAATTCGGTGACGGAACAGGCTCAACGGCCACATCCCCGTCCCATCTTTACCCCGTTTACGAGGCCGGCAGTTATGAGGTGATGCTCGTAGCTTCCAACCTGGCAGGATGTACGGATACAGCTTATGCGACCGTTATCATCCGGGAAGAGCTCATTTACTACGTTCCGAATACCTTCACGCCGGATGGCAATGAGTTCAACCAGACGTTTATGCCGGTATTCTCCTCCGGGATCGACCCTTTCAACTACAACATGAAGATCTTCAACCGCTGGGGTGAAATCATCTTCGAGACGAACGATCTTGCGGTTGGCTGGGACGGCTCAACGATGCAGGGACCTGCCAAATCGGACGTGTATACCTGGAAAATAGATTTCAGCACGAGCAATAACACGGGCCGGCAATCGCTGGCGGGACATATTTCCCTGCTGCGGTAATAACGGACTTGTGAGCGAAGTTTGTTGTGCTTTTCATGGCGCCAACCCGGGTGCAAATATTGCGGTATGTAACTGCTTTCCGGTTTTCACCTGCATCGGCCCGGCTTTAATGGCAGCATTTTCCCCACTTCTTCCGCGCTTTCATAATCGTTTTTTGAATAATCTTTGTACAGCCACCTGCCGTTCTGCTTTTCAAGGAACTCTTCGATCTCCCGGAACACCGGAGGTTCGTCGGACGTATAGCTGAAAGAGCCTTCGTGAATACCGAATTGCTGCAATTCTGTCCATTTACCTTTGCACAATGAATAAATCCTGCAGGAGTTCACGTTGCTGAAATCCAGGTGATCGATGACAAATGCAATTTCATCCTTTCCGTCGGCATTGTTGTCGCCCACATTGATCAGGCAATACAAGCCCTGCGCCGGCCCAAGATGCAATGTGTCCCGTTTCGTTTTATTCAGCGCGAGGTAAACATCCGATTCCTGCCTGAAAAACCAGTAGACGACCGTGTCCCATTCATTTTGAAACGGATCGGCGGAAAATTCAATCTCAGTCCCTGTGAGCCTGGAAAAATTGTGCTGGAAAAGAGTGTCCTTTGTTCCATCGCCATCGAAATCGCCGGTAACGAACAGTTTTTTCAACTCATGCAGCCGAATTGTGTCGTTTACCGGTTGGGACGGAGTTTTTTGCTGAGCTGTTGCTTTTTCAATTTTGACCGGAGTTTTTTGCGTACAACTACCGAGGGCAACTATCAGAAAAAAGAAGTAGCATACCTGTTTAAGACTGTTCATGTGTTGTTGATTAGACTGTCAGGTAAATTTAGCAGCAACGTATTTACCGGAGATCGCAGCTCTATTATTTGCAGGTGATGGTTTATTAAATGCCATGATGAGCGAGCATTGAACACAGTGCGAACTTGCCGTAGCTATTGATGATCCTGTGCTTTTTTCATCTCAGATTCAGATGCAATAGTGTAGCCAATAAGCATGCTGGGAACGAAACTAACCGTCAGCAATATCCAGAACCAAAGCGGGGTTTGCACCATTGCCAAAATTCGCGTATTTATTAGCATGCCCGGACAGTTTTATTGTGGAAGAATTCATGTCTGAAGATGTTCTCCGAATAATTAATGAAATGACGGGTACCGGAAAGGAAGCAAGTCTTCCGCAATTTTATTTCAAGCTGAAAGCCCTTGAGCTGTTATATGCGCTCTTTAAAAGCCTGGAAAAAGGGAACAACCGGTATTTCAGCGTTTGAGTCCCGCGGAAATTGAGCGCCTGTACCAGGTAAAGAAACGATTGATCGCCGACCTTAGCTGTGCGCCGCCGCTTTCGGAATTAACAGCTCTTGCGGGTATGCATGAGCCAAAGCTCCGGAAATTGTTTAAGCAGATCTTCGGCAGGGGCATGTTCGATTATTATCAGTTCATTCGCATGAAAGAGGCGGGCCGCCTTTTAAAGGAAAACGGCAGGAACGTATCGGAAGTCGGTTACGATTTAGGATTTACGAATCTCAGTCATTTCAGCCGCGAGTTTGAAAAACACATGGGCACAAAGCCCAAGAAGTTTCAGCAACAACAGGATTAGCGAACAGCCTGTAAGGTTCGTAGTCAACAGATCAGCAGCAGCCTGTTCTTCCCCGATTTTTCGGTTGGCGCACGGTGAACACAGGGCGGAACCTGGCTTCCGGGATGATCAACCGCCAACCTCCATAAGTGGCCAGCTCCCAGGCTTACGGGGCTTGCATCCGGCATAGCCTGGTAATGCAGATCAAAGAAGTTGTCACTTAAGAATGATTCAAATCCTTCAGCTGGTCCGCGGTATTGTTTTCTGAGCTCATCACGCAGTTCCGGAATCAACACTTTCTGCAGGGCCTGTGCATTGGGTATCAGCTCACTCGATTCGCCATAGTAGGTGCATAAAAAGGTATCGGTTGGTACGGGGGAGCGGTCTACGTGAAAAGAATAAACATCAGTTGGAAAAAACGGGTAAACATCGTCCCTGTCATAGTAGCTGATCACATTAAGTGTCGGAGCAGCGCCATGCGCTTCCAGCAGTTCCAGGTCATTTAAAAGAATGTCGCGGGCAAGCTGCCCCTGTTCACTCAATTCAAGTTCCAGGAGCTCCTCCTGCCCGATAACCGTTATATTTCCATCCAGCTCCACCTTTTCAACGATCTCGGAAAAATCACCTGTTAGCTCACGCGTCCAGCAAATCGCATTCATTTCACCGTGGAAGGACGCAGCAACCAGGTCCTGGAAATTCGTAACGCGGTGAATGTGCTTTTCAGCAGGAGATGAATCGATCATAATGGTCAAGATACGTATAAAATTAAAAAAGCGAAAACATCGATCCCCGGCAATTAAGTCCGGAAGAGTTTTCGCCTGAGACAACCGGCAAATCGCGGCTTATGCCCCGCTGGTATCTTCCCTCCTCAATTTATTAGCCAATTGATTCAATTCGCGAAGTCGTTGTTTGTTCGAATCTTTCGCAGCCTGCTTCCTGTTTTTCTTCTGCTCCATTAATTTGGAATGGAGCTTTTTGTTATCCGTATTTTTCTGTTTTGACACTTTGCAAAGTTAAAACACATTCGGGAACTATAAGATATAAAGAAACCGCCATTTGAATCAGTGGTTTGGGGAAGATTTGGGGTTTGCCATCCTCCTCGGTCCTCCTTCAAAGGAGGAAGCTTGATTCGACCTTCTAACCGGGAAGATGATCTTCGTTTCCGAACTAATAGTGAGCATCCTGAATCCCGGATCAGAACGAGCATGAGGTCTTTCTGCGGGATGTGGGCTGCCATTCATTATTACGGGAGCGTGCTTAATTACACCATCTCACCTAGCGTTATTAAAATGTTAATTCAAAAATTCAAATTTGTTTTTAATAGTAATTTAAGCTGCAATGAAACAGCTGTTTATATTTGTCGCATTCTTTATTTCCGTTTTTTCTACCGGTCAAATACCCCCCACTCCGGCTTTAATCACTTACAAAAAGAGTGAACTAAAATGGCTTCCCCCCTGCGGAGAACGTTTCAATGAAAACGGACAATTATACTCCAAATGCGATTGTGCCGGGAAAACCATTAACGGCAAATACACACTTTGGAATAGTAATGGAATAAAATCGCAGGAGGAGACTTTTGAAATGGGTACACTCAAAAAGAGAGTTGAATGGTATCCGGGCGGAAGAATCAAAAGTATAGATCACTATTATGACGAGGATCATTGTTATAAAACAGCTCGCTGGTCGCCTGAAGGTCATAAAGAAGAAGTGATACATTTCGACTGGAAAGGTGAATATCACGGCCTGCGCTATGTGTATTTTGAAAATGGCGAGCTGCAGGAACAGCAAAATTACGAACATGGGAAGTTAGCAGGTATCCATAAAGTTTATAGCCGTGACCGGCGCGAGCTGGTTGTTGAGAACATTCAGGACGGCCGGCGCCAAGGAAAATTCAAAAAATGGTACGATGGCCGGCTGGTCGAGGACGGACAGTACATGGAAGGTGAAAAGTCCGGCAACTGGATAATTACTGATCCGGAAAAACCGGAAGTCGTATCGGAGATCCGCTACAATTTCGGGGGGATCAGTTCAGAAACCAAATTTGTAAAGGGAAAAATTGTCACTTCCATGGACTACCAATCCGGCAAGTACATCGAATTTGATTCGAATGGACTAAAACTGAAGGAATGGTCCATGAAAGAAGGTGAGCGTTTTGGTCTCCAGCGCGAATGGGATAAGCAGGGAAAGCTTGTAGCAAATTACCATCTTGTGTATGGAAGGTACTGTGACTCATCCGTATTCTACCATGCAGACGGTACTTTCCGCATGATCGACTGGATTCCTTTTGAAAATGCAAAGAAAGGTCGGTTTGATACGACCAGCATATATGTTGCGGAGTACCTTATGAGTGCGAAAGGAGACAGCCTGGAGCAACGCATTATTCTCAATTCCGTGCATAAGCGCAAAGTCATGTCCTCAAATAGCTATGTAAATAATCAGAAATCGGGGCTTTGGACAATTGCTGACCTTCAAAGCGGGATCATTACGAAGGAATTGACGTATGTGAACGGGGTTTTGGAAGGACCATTCCGGTTCATTACACCAGGAACTATAAAACATTTCGGCAATAAATCAGTCCCCAAAAAAACGGTGTATTATGTGAGGGGTACATATCGCAGCAACCAACTGGAAGGCGAATGGACACATAGCTACACGACGGACTCGAACGAAATCATCCTGGAAGCAGCTCATTATAAAAATGGATTACAACACGGATCGAGAACGCTCTTTGCCAGAAACACTCACTGGGAATATTCCACTTACGAGAATGGGAAACTACACGGTCCGTATAAAAGCGAATGGCCGCGCGGTCGGGAACCAATAGAGTCTGGTAATTATCAGCATGGCGAAAAGCATGGTTTCTGGATACGCCACCGGGACACCATGATGATCGATCACGGCTGGACGGGAAGAGGAACTGCATACGAAGGATATTATAACCGGGGAGTGAAAGAAGGATACTGGAAACATTACGGGCCATACGGACATTTGATCTCAGAAGGAACGTACGTTAACGACCAGCCGGACGGTCACTGGATCTTTTATGTTCACGACACTCAAGCGACTGATAGGGACCATCCGGTGAAAGCCATGGAGGGAACGCTGAAAGGAAAGACAAAAACCGGGATCTGGAAACGCTACGACAGTCGTGGAAAACTCTTTGAGAAACTGGACTTCGACAAAGATCCTTACCTCAATGAGGTTTACGGTTGGATTGAGTGATTGCTCACTCTTCCCCAAGAGGGAGACTTAAATTGTGCTTTGAACCACTCCCACACTCCATTCTCACTCGCGCTACAAAAAAGAGTGAGTGTGAGAGCGAGCATAAGGGTACAAAAAGAAAAAGTGTGATCGCCTTCGCTCTCACACTTCCCTTTTTGTTGTGGTCCCACTTGGAATCGAACCAAGCACCTACTGATTATGAGTCAGTTGCTCTAACCGAATGAGCTATAGGACCAAACAATTGCTTGTTTTTGATGTGTGCAAATATAGCATTTCTCACGTTTTCGCAAGCCCCTGCCCGAAAAGTTAGCGTTTCAGAGCGAATTAAGCAGGTTCAGGAACTCTTCTTTTTTGCGGATGGCCAGCGGAACAGCTGTTTTGTCTTTCATCACGATCGCATTGCCGTCGCCTTTCAGGTAATGATCGAAGTACAGCATGTTGATCAGATGCGACTGATGGCTCCGGAAAAAGCCCATCGGAATGAGCAGTGTCTCGTATTCCTTGAGCGTGGTCGATACAACGAGCTTCTGCCCGTTCACTAGGAAGAAGGTCGAGTAGTTCTTTTCGGACTCGCAGCGAATGATGTCCTGTACATTGACCGAATAGATCTTTTCTGCGGTCCGCAGGATCAGCTTTTGCAGGTTTTTAGGCCGTTCGATGTTGGAGAACAGCGTACTGAACTGCAATTCGAGCATGTCTTTGTTCAGCGTTTCCTCGGCTTTTTTTACGGCTTCAACGAGCTCTTCAGGGTCGATGGGCTTGAGCAGGAAATCGATCGCGCTGAAACGGAAAGCTTTGATGGCAAATTCCTGGTGCGCGGTGATGAAGATCACTTTGAAACTGATCGGCCGGAGCTGCTGCAAGAGGTCGAAGCCTGTTCCGTCTCCCATTTCAACGTCGAGGAAGACCAGATCGGGCAGGTACTTCTTAATGGCTTCAACGCCGGACTCAACGCTGTTAGCCTCGGCAATGATGGCCACATTGGGACAGTGTTCCCGGACAACGGCCGTATTTTTCGTCCGGATCGTGTCGATATCGTCTATAATGATCGCTCTGAGCATATTCAATCAGGTATTGTAAACGTAAGGTATTTCGAACCAGGTTTTCACGCCCCGGACCACGTTGTTGTCGTCCACGATGTTGGCGGTCTGTATGACAATGTCTGTGCGGGATGCAATACTTTGCAGCCGCTCCCGGGTGATCTGCGTCGAAAGGGATTTATGCCGCTGCACCTCGTTTAGCAGCCCGGAACCGTTGTCGCTTACTTCGAAATGCAGCTGGTTGTTCCTTGTGTAATACTGAATGTGCACCAAACCTCCCTCCTGCTTGTTCTTCAGCCCGTGCCGGACAGCATTTTCGATGAAGGGCTGCGTGAGCATTGGCGGAACGAGCAGTGATTCGGGATCGATGTCTTCACCGATCTCAATAGTGTGGGTGAAATGGTTGTTGTAGAGCAATTTCTGAATGGTGAGGTAATTGTCGAGCATGGCGATCTCTTCGCTGAGCAGGATGTAATTTTCCCGCGAGTTTTCGAGGATCTGCCGGGTGAGCCGGGAAAATTTCGTAAGGTAGCTGATGGCTTCCTTCTCCTGCTTGTTGTAAATGAGGCTCTGGATCGTATCTATGGAATTGAAAATGAAATGCGGATTCATCTGCGTGAGCAGCAGCTTTTGCTTGAGCTCGTTGTTCCTGCTGGCATTCATGCGCGTTTTCTGCCGAAAATAATAGACTAAAAAAGCGCCGCCGATGAGGAAAACCACGGAAATGACGACAATGGCCGCATTCCTTCGCACGTTCTCCTTTTCACTTTCCGTCCTGATCGCGGCTAATTTCCGGTCGTGCGCCGCTTTGCTGAGCAGCTCCTTCTTTTCGTAATCGTATTTCAGCTGCTGCTGCAGCAATTGATTTTCAGCTTCGTCTTTCTTCAGATCATCTTTTGCCTTAAGGTACAGCTCATGCATGCGTAAAGCTTCGGCAGGACGGTTCAGTGCTTTGTACGTTTTATACAGATCGTAGTACGTCGTAACGAGCACACCCGGATCGTTCCATTCCTGGGCAAGGACAAGCGCCTGCCTGTAATAGCCGAGCGACCGGGCAAAATCTTTTTTCTCAAAATACAGTTTGCCCATGCTGAGCAGCAGGTTGTTCCTGGACCGGTCTTTCTCCGCGTATTCCAGTCCCTTCTCAAACCACGCGAGCGCTTCTGCATAGTTTTTCTCTTCCAGGTACATGGTCCCGATCTTATCCGCATCGAAGGCCATGTGATCCGAGAACCCGTATTTCCGACCGATTTCCAGCGATTCCAGGTAACTGGCTTTTGCCTTCGCATTATCGTACAGCTGGTAATAAACGTAGCCGAGATTGTGCAGCATGATCGCTTCTTCGTAGAAGGCCTGCGCCTCGCGTGGTTCGATGGCCCGGTATCCGGCAATTGCTTTTTTATAATACGTCAGCGCCATCGGATAATTGCTCTGGTCATCGTATACCTGGGCAATGGCACCGTAAGCTGCTGCAACTCCGGGCATGTATCCCGATGCTTCCAGGTGCTTTAAAGCGGTGAAATAAGCCGAAATAGCTTCATCCCATGCATTCATTTTGCGCAGGATATGGCCTTTATTGATCATGGTATTCCAGGCCAGGTCGTCCATTTTTAATTGCCGGAAGATCGCGATCGCCTGATCGAGGTAATACACCACGAGGCGGCCGTTCCTTGCAGAAAACAGCTCTGTTGCTTTATCGGTGTACCAGAATGCCTGGTAATACAGGTAGGTTTCTTTCTCTTTCCGGGTCAACCTCCTGTTTCTCAGATTCCGGAATACGATCTCCCCGATGATGGTGTTGTAATGCACACCGACCGAATCGCTGACCTTTACTCTTTCCATGATCGAGCTGAGCAGGAACAGACGTGTTGTATCGTGAATTTTCGTGTCCCGAAGGAGCACTTTAAGAGAATCGATCTCCCTGTTTTGCGCGGTCGCGTAAAATGATCCGGATACGAAAAGACCGCTTAAGAGCACGATCAGCCTGGCGACATGAACCATTTGCAATTTCTTTACCAGTTCCCGACTACCGGAAACTACATGTGAGCAAAATTATAGGTTTTAAAAGGATCTGGTGCATGCAGGAAGGGTTAATTTACGGATCATAGTTCCCGCATAAACGCGAAAAAAAGCCATCCCCCGGTATTTCAAGGGAATGGCTTTTCAGCGCAGGCTCGGTTTTTAGGTGATGTGAGCTGTTGTTCAACCGGAACATTATGCTTTCTGACGCGAGAGCAGGAACAGGAATATCGCGCTCAAGGCTACAGGTACTCCCGCTGCTATGGCAATTGCCCTGTTCGAAGCGCCGCTCGTCAATCCTCCTTCTAAGCTCGGCGACACAATTACAGCCACAATTGCAAGAATGATCATCAGCACGGAAAGCCCCATTCCGATCTTCGGATTGTGCACAAACAGGAATACGCCGCATACGATGCTCAGTAAAGCCAGCACGGCCAGTAAAATACCGGCTGTTGTAAAGGCCGATTTCGGAGGAATAGACCCCATGGCATCCTCCGCTGCACGGATGCTCTCGTCCATGGAAGCTTTTGCGTCGCCGTCCATCAGGCCGCTTTCCTGTTTCAGGGTTTCGATCTGAGCCCGGCTTTCCGCCATCTCCGTTTCAAATGCCTCCACATCTTCCGCATCCGCCAAATTACGCACAGCGCCAAGGCTGCAGATCAGCAACGCTACAACAACTGTCAATACGCCCAAAACTTTAAATACAATTTTCATTTCACTCGGTTTTTTACATTATTAAACGTTGCGAAAGTAGGCCCGATCCGCGTAACGGCTAAAGCAAATGAACGTCCGGCGGCCTGCGCGGGAAATTCGCTGGGAAATGAAGGAAATTTGTTTGGGGAAGGGATTTAAAGACGTAAACCGTCCACCATAGCGGTTTGCCACGGATGGCACGCATAGCTTTAACCATAAGAAAGAGTGGGCGCTCCTATTCCGCGTTTAACCTATTAAATACTATTCGCTATCTTACTTTATTATAATGCTAAAGGTCTTCTGTTCTCCATTCGATTCGTAAGAAAGATAATACGCTCCGGAAGTTAACGAAGAGCCCCCCTTAAAGCGAATCATTTTTTCGGAAGCAGACAGTATCTTAATCGGTATCGCCGCCCCCATCGAGTTGGATAAAGCAAGACGGTATCTGTTAGGATCGATCGGCTCACGACCGGCGCGCAAAGTCAATTCCTGTTCGCCAGATGCCGGATTCGGGAAAACGATCATTTCGCCGTTAGACGTTACGGCTAATGAGTCTCGTTGCAAGGCGACCAAATCCCTTTCTAATGCCGCTTCGGCTTGTGCTTGTTCATCGCTAACAGACTCAAATGTGTAATTCTTACAAATAGCACACAGGAATGTATTCGGCTTAAAGATCGCCTCACCGTGCACAACTACTCCGGTTTCGTCAGGCAAAAGCACGATTTGCCCGCCTGAATTGAGATAATTGTACGTGCCTTCTTCAAACACGACGTTCGGACCGATCAGAATAGAATCCTGGATGTTGACTTCACCCCACGAATTCCAAACCTCTATATTTTCGAGGTGTAAATAGCCTTCACAGCAGTTCATCGGGGAGAGCACGTTCTGATTGTAATGAAAATCAAAAGGGCATGTAAAGCTCGACGGTTTCGACACAGGCGACCAATTGTAAAACTGGCTGATATTGCCTGCATCAGAGATTGTGCCTATATGAACGCTGCTGAAATCGTAAGTTATTTCTGAGCAGTTATTCGATACGGTTACTACAATTCGGTACGATGCAGGCGCAACAGTTCCATTTTGAACCCCACCATAAGCCTCTAATGAGGCGATCGATAATCCAAGACTTGACGGCGGGTTATTCAGGTTGAATTCATGGACGAGTGAACCACCGATTGTATACAGCCTGACATTCATCCATTGTACATTTTCCAGTCCATTGATGAAGGAGTTTCCATCTTCGATATTTGTAGAAGTCCAAACGTTGAAAACCGAATAGTGCCTCTTTAGAGGGAATCCGTCACCAATACCATCGCTTGTAATCTCATCTGCATTAGTTATGTGGAAACAATCGTTTGAAACTGCGTTCATAACAATATCATATCGTCCATCCGGCATAGGATCACCATTGTAATTGTTACCGTCCCAAAACCAGTCCGAAGGTGGGTACCACATATCCAATTCATAACAGGCGGTCGAGCTGTTTTGCGGGTAAATTTTCAGTTCAAGCCGTTTTACATTTTCTAAATGATATGCCCGAACCGTTTTAAATTTGCCATCATCGTTGCCTTCATCGTCTGGATAGGCTAACGGAGATTCCATTTGTACCTGTTCTAGTCGGGCATCTAAGAGGTCACGACGGTAATTTGAATTCACACATTGAATATCTGGTGTTTCGCAGTCTTCATAAAGTTTAAGATTGTCTATGAATATGCCCGCTATTTTCTCCGTGTTTAGAATCTGGAAAGCCTCCAACGGATTAAATTCTAAATACAAATGCGTCCAAGATTGATTTGCAACAACATTTTCAAATTTCGTATTCCAGTCATTTGATTCGATGTCTATTGTACAGATCAATTGACCTTTGTGCGTGTTGTCATCCGCCAGCCAGATTTTCAGCTTTCCATCAACAACATGATCCCATTCATCAGTTGAAGCGACGTATCCGAGCAGATTCATTTTCGCATAGTCAATTAGGAAGGCATACTTGACATCTTTCACTACTGAATATTTCAACTGAGTTTTAAGATTTGGCCCACCACTATTTTTCTCATTGCGAATATCTAATAAGGCAACATAATTTGTACCTTCTGTTGCATTCACGTTCTCTCCGAATTTAGAATTTGGCGGTGATAGATCAATGCCTATAAGTCCATTTGGAAGCGTCTGTAAATTTAAACGGGACTCGCCTTCCGCACCTCCCCCAGGATAAAAGGCCTTTGGTTCATCGGGATCACTTAAATCTGCATATGGATCATTCGGCGTGTGCATGAACAAGCTTCCTCCACCTGTTCCATTAGCAGTTGCATAAAATCCCGGCATTATTCCATACTCAATCCCGGCTAAATCTCTTGTAGATGATACATCCCCATTGAGAAGTCTAGTATACCAGCAAGTAAAAAGAGAATTGTCCTCTTCAAATGCAAAATGTCCGGCATAAAATGCCCCAGCATTTTGAAGATGGGTTCGTGTATTTTCGTTAACATTTTCAAATCCCGGATTACAAATCAGGTTTGTTTGAGAATGTATTAAACTCACGTTTCCTAAAATGGCAACAATGAGTAAATAAATATTTTTCATAATTATGTCTATTTTTTGAAAGTGATTTTCACAAAAGGGTTGCCTATGGGTGTGAATTTAAAAGGATCATATTCGCCTTGCCAAAGTTCATAATAGGCTTTGAAATACCCGTAACCAACCGCCAGATAAAACCCCGCCGTTACATTTATTTTTTTCAAAGAAATTCCCACTTCAAGACTTTGAGATAAAACAACACCATAAGAGCGCGCACCAAGCCCAGGTAATATTCTTTGGTACATAAACAGTCCGGCACTGGAGCAACTTTTTGCGAGAAACCATTTGCGTTCAAAGGCGTAATTTTTACCGACCTGAAAAGAGTAAAAGTTTTTAGCCCCATCGTTCGTTGCCGCTAGATCATGTGATTGCACGTCAAGATGTACGCTATTTTGCCATCCCGCCTTTTTACCGCCGAACAATATCGAAGCACTCATAAAATAAGTCCGCTCTTCATCTTCAGGTGTAACCATCAGCGAAAGCTCACCAAATGGACGTGGCTGTTGCAGAATTAAATCTGTCTGTGCGACTAACAACTGCTGAAAAGCCAATGTTATAAATGCGGAAAGTAAAAGTGTCTTGTTCATGGATTCCGTTTAAATTTCTCTTGATCTGCAGTTAATTTACTTAATTACCGCTTCCAGTGCTTTGATACGTTCCTCCTGTTGAATAATGTAAAGGGTCAATTCTTCAACTTTTTTAAGCAGTACTTTATTCATTTCCCCTACATCTACACCTTCATTTGCAGTCTCTTCGGCAGAAGGCACCTCCGGTAAGTGTCCGTTTGCATCGATAAATAATTTCACTTCTGACAGCGGTCGTAATTTGTACGTTGGTGTGAACACGTAGTCCGGCCAGTTGTAAACGTCTACCATAACTGTGCGAGTTCTCAAAACACCGTCGGGATTTAACTGGAAGATTTTCTGCGTTCCGTTGTGAATCGTCAACCTTCCATTACCTTCCATATAGAGAGTAGGCTCAGTATTATGAGTATTCACAATTTTGAAAATTTCTGTTGCAGGATTGTCATACTGCATGTAGATAAGCTTGTTATAAACAGTCGTATTTCCGATCTGATTGACTTCGATTCCAACCGGTCTTGAAGTATTCAAGACTTTAAACTTGCTGAAATCAGAAGGTAAAGTACCAACTGATAATCCATTTTTTACGCTGGCTGTGTAGGTAAATTCTGCCCAGTTTTCAAACAATGATTCGCCGGTTACATGCAAGTTTTTTTGCGGGTCGGTTGTTCCAACTCCGACGAATGTTTCGGGGCAGGCAGGGAACAGTTGCCCGGGTGCATTGTGCCAGGTTGGATGCGCGTTACCCGAAAGCGGATCACAATCAAGGGTAAATGTAGCCTGCATCATTTCGGCTAAAGGCAAAGCGTGTAGTGCCCCTGTTAAAGGGTCACGCGTTATTACATCGTGATTCCCGAACAGATCTACATGCGGGGCATTGGGATAAAACATGGTGCCATAGGTTGTAGAGCTACCCATAAAATAGGCATTCTCTTTAACTGTGAAATCTCGTGCAGCGGTGGCGTTGTCGCGCATGCTGGTTTCACCGTTGAAAGTAGTACGGCCATCCACCTCTAAATGACTGTGAAAAATTGCTGAATCTCCTACCGTCAGCGTTGAATCAATGGTAAGGGTAGGTATTGTGTCTTGTGCATAATGAGAGGTTACACTCACGGCAAATATCGCCGCAATAGCTGAAAGTGTTCTAGTAGTCATCATAAATAGTTTCGGTTCAAAACGCGTATAGTGGATTCTGAACAATGGTTAAAATTCGTTCGTAAAAGTAGTTTATTTTCGATTTAGCAACGGCATCAAAATTTTCATCCGTTGTGATGTTCTTCTGTAATGTTTTTTCAAAGCTTCTTTACAGGTGATTACTCCCGAACAAAAAGACCTTTAAAAAAAGTCAGGCAATCAGCTGCGGATTTTGCGCACCGAACGAAAGTTGTCGCAAAAATAATTGGCTTAGAGCTTGGGGTAACTCGGGCGAAGTATCCCCGGGAAAACACCAGAGGAAAAAGACGACGATCTTCCTCCGCAAACAGGAACGGTTCAATGAACGTGGGTTTCGAAAGCCTCTGGAATTCCAATTCCCCCAAAACAGCAGAAAGCCTAAACCGCCGGCTGACGCATCCGCAGCAGCTGCATGAACAGCAGTCCGAACAGCACCGAAGCGAAAAGCAAATGGGAAACCTGCACCAGCCCGGGCATATCGGCCCATGCGAGGCAAACACCGGAGATCAGCTCGATCGCCAGGATCAGGTAAGCGGCATACACGCTTTTAGGCCCGCCGCTTTTCCAGTTGAACCACAGCATAACGGTCATCAGTACCAGCACGAGCCAGGAAAACGAACGGTGAATAAAGAACGTCCAGCCAAACTGTCCTGTCCATGAATCCCGGCCAAGACCCTGTTTGGTCAGCTGATCGATGTATTCGCGCACCTGCGTTCCGAGAAACATCTGGTAAGCCGTGATGAGAAAAACGGTCGTGATGAGGATCTTCATGCTGCGGGAGAATACGAGCTGCCGCTGCTGAACAGGACTCACGATCCGGATAATGACCAGCTGCAGCGCGATGATGACCAATGCCAGGAACATGTGAACGGTGATCGTCCACGGAACGAGATTCGTAGCGACCACAATCGAACCGAACCAAGCCTGAAAGGCGAGCAACACCAGGTTGACAGTTGCAATAACAAGCAGCTTACGGTGTTTCCTGTAGCGGAAAAACGCCCAGAGAAAAATGATCAGGACGCCGTTTCCGGCAAGAAATCCGGTAAGCCGGTTGACGTATTCTGTCCAGGTTTTACCGGCGTTGAACGGCAGCTCTTCGTACGTTGCCGGATCGTTCTTGATCTTTTCGGCCGTTTCGTTCATACCGAGAGCCGTGAGAAAACGTGCAAACTTTTCTACTTTTTTGATGCGCTGCTCACCATAGACCTGTTTATAATCGTCCGGAAGCTGCGAGGCATGTGTTGGCGGAACCCAGGACCCGAAGCACTTCGGCCAGTCGGGACAGCCCATTCCGCTTCCGGTGATCCGTACAAAACTTCCGGCGATGACGACCAAATAGATGAGAACAAGTGTAACCCAGTTCAACCGTACGAATCCTTTGCTAAACATATCTGAAAGTTTTTGCAAAAATACAATTGAAAAGCGATCTGCAGCAGTTTTCGAGATTAAACAAGCGGTATTCCAAAGCAAAAGTCAATGTTCTTCAGTCCAGGTCCTGATATCTTAAAATCTTACTGTCTTAAACTCCTTTGTCTTTCATCTTTTGTCAAAAATAAGGCAAATGACGTATTGCTGCTTCCCACCGATTTCCTCACCTTTGAAGTATCAAACAGAGTACTGAAAAGCACTGATTCGGAACTCACTAAAAATGGGAAAATGAAACTTATTACAACAATGACCGCTATCCTGCTGGCGACACTTTCTTTCGGACAACTGGGAATTTCAACCGAATTGCGCCAGGACGCCTACTGGAAAACAGACACCGAAGAATGGAATGTGACCTCGACAGATGAGGCCGGAACGCTGTTCGAGTTCAACAAAGAGCTCACGACGTTCAAGCACACAACACCCACGATCACTTCGACCTATTACATCAAAGACTGGAAATACGACGAAGAAACGATCAAATACACCATGCAGATCACCAGCGACGCCGGCAACGATTACGAAATGATCATCGACGGGGTGAACAACTGTGTAGCGTTTTTCTACTGGAGAGATGATGTTTACTACCTCGTTCGACACACGATAAAAAACACGTGGTTCAACGAAGACAAAGAGGAGGAATAAGTGATTTTCCGAACCATCTGAACGCGCTCCGTCAACCCGGAGCGCTTTTTTTATGCGCAACAGTTCCGTACTTTCGGCGAATGAAAATTGCAGTCATCGGCTCCGGCTGGCTCGGACTTCCACTCGCGGAGCTCCTCCGAAAGAACGGCCACACGGTGTTTTCCACCAGGCGCACACTCGACGGAACGACGAAACATCCGGAGATCCTGCAGTTCCCTTCTCCCGACGGAACTACGGAAAAATTGCTGTCCGACGTAAACGTGGCCGTGCTTGCCTTTCCGCCCTCGCGGGAATCTGTAGAAGCGTACGCCGGCAACTGCCTGCACATCGCCGGGCTCGTATCTCCCGACGCCCGCATACTCCTGATCAGCTCAACGGGCGTGTACCCGGATGCCGACGGGCCCGTAACGGAAGATACTGTCGTATGGGAGAATCAACCGGACAACCGGATCGCGCTTGCCGAACAGCAATTGAGTAAACTCTACGGAAAACGATTAACGATACTCCGGCTTGCAGGACTCGCTGGCCCGAACCGCTTCCCAGCAACAGCGATGAGCCGCAGCGGAAAGACTTATGCTTCCGGGGAACAGGTGAACCTCATCCACCTCAAAGATGCCGCAGGACTGGCTGCTTACCTCATTGAACACAGTTATTGGGGAACGATCGTGAACGGCTGCGCGCAGAACCATCCGCCGAAAGGCGCTTACTATTCATGGATGGCCGGAAAGCTCGGTATTCCGGCGCCGTTATTTAAAGAGACGGAACCTTCGGGCAAGATCGTCGATTCGCAGCGATCACGCGAGCTGGGCTATGTGTATGTGATGGATGATGTGTACGGGTTTCTGTAGTCTGTAGTCCGTCGGCAGGTCGCGGAATCCCGTGATTAACGTTGTGAATTTGCAAATTCGTAAATTTACGTCCTGTTAAAAAGAGGGGATGATTGACTCCGCCGGATGTAGATACAAAGCAAGTTTTACGAACAAGTATATACTACGAAACGCCTATCCTTAACGGAGTTCTAATCAAGCGTCAGAAATCAAATAGTTAAAAATATTAAAGCGACTGAGGAAGGAAGTCTGCTTCGGATCAACACCCTTTAAAGCGCTGAAACGCTATACCCTGCCAGTGATTTAGTCGTTTGCTCTTCTTTGTACTCCGTTAGGATCATGTGTAGTTCGGCTTCGCCTTTTTTGTTGTACGAAGTCATTTCCATCAACAGCGTTTGCCTGCTGATATCCGTTCCGTCGACCTTGATGTTCATGTTCTTCACCATAGCGGCCATGGCTTTCGAATAGTCGATCTTAATATCGGACGTTACCCACTGCACATACTTGTTCTTTTTGTCCTGCACGATGTACTCTTCGCAGGTGTAGCCCAGGATCTGTTTCGTCTGACCGGTTTTGGTGATCACGAACTCGCTTTCCTTCGCATACTTTTCTGCCATCTGCGTAGCCCAGCGCGTCGAAAAAACAGTTGCGGTCTTATTTTTCTCATCGAACGTGATGGCTGCTTCGTTGTCAAAATCCGAAATCGTAACCCTATCCGATTGGTCCTGCGCAACGACCATTACAGCACCCTCGCCGTAAAAATAGCTCGTAAGGTCTTTTTCAGTCTTGGAATCGTTGAGGTCTTCGGTTTCGTAGACCAGCTTTTTATCGAAGCTGTAGCTCTTTTTATAATCCGTGCTTCCGGTTGTTTCGGGTGTTGCAGGAGCCTGGACAGGCGTTGCCGTAGAATCCGGGGCAGGTGGTGGTAACGATGGAGCGGGTGCCGCTGCAGGAGCCGATCGCCGTTCATTCTGGTACGTATTTTTTTCTTTATTCGAGCGCGAGGAGTTAAAATCCTGGCTCTTTACCTTCTCTTTGGCAGCGCCACCGATGGTTTTCAGTATGCTCTCCTGGGAGAAAACGGTGCCGGCAAGACAACAATGCAGTGCGATGAGTAAAAATGCTTTCATGTAGTCACTTTGTTTGGGACAAATATAAGGCTAACAGCTGTTTACTTCAGAGGCAATGCGTGGAAAACGATTCTGGATGAGCAGCTAACAGGTTATTGATGTTGAATGCTACCACTCCTGATTACCCGGCTCCCCATTCCCAATCCAAACCATACTACTTCGGTACTGCGTAGGTAGAGCGTAGGTACTGCGTAGATAAAGCGTACCAAGAGCGTAGATAGAGCGTTATTTGTGTATTCCCGAACAATCTGATTAAAATTAAACAACCGTAAGATTGACAGCACGACAAGTGACTAAAAGACCCTTGACTAACCGACTAATTAATCCCCAGCACTTCCAGCAGCTCCAGCTTCTTGCTGCGCGAAACGCCGATCTCTTCCTGGTTGGTGAGGATAACCGAACCGCCTTCGCCGCGAATGTACTTGGCTACATGGTTCAGGTTCACCAGGTGCGAGTTGTGCAAACGGAAGAAATACGGAAAGTCCGTCAGCTGTTTTTCAATTTCCTTGAGGGTTTTCGAAACAGTTACTTTTCGCTGCGCCAGTACGATGGTCGTATAATTCCCATCCGATTCGCAGCGGATAATCTGCTCCACTTCCAGCAATTCGATGCCGTTGAGCGAGGAAATGGGAATCTTCGGTTTCAGCCCGTTGGAGGCATTCGGCACCTGCTTTTTCTCCTGGCGCTTTTTCTTCACGCGCTGCACGCTTTCCACCAGGTCGGAAGCTTCGATCGGCTTTACAAGGTAATGTATGGCGCCGTGCTTGAATCCCTCGAGCGCATATTCGTCGTAAGCAGTCGTGAAAATAACATCTGCATCTTTGTAGGTAAGCACGTTGAGCAGCTCAAAGCCATTCATCTGCGGCATGGAAATATCAAGGAACAACAGATCGGGCTCTTCGCTGTTGATGATCCCGACTGCTTCGATGGGCTGATTGAGCTCTGCAATGATCTCGACGTCGGCGCAGAATTTCCGTATCAGTATGGCCGTCGTTTCAAGACTGTGCTTTTCGTCGTCGACAAGTATGGCGCGTAGTTTCATGGTTTTTCTTCTGTTTCAAAGTACAATTTAATCAAAGTTCCCATAGCGAGGTTGTTTTCGTCGGTCAAATCTTCTATGACATAGTCGTTTAGCCTTTTTGTGCGCTTGGTGAGCGTACGCAGACGATCCTTGGTGATCTTGAGTCCCACGGAGCCTTCCTTGAGGGAAGCCCTGCGGTTATTGATGCGTGCTTTTTCGCGCCCGATCCCGTTGTCGCGAACAGTCACATAGAGCAATCCCGGCTGGATCTCGAACGAAACGCGGATGTAGCCGTTATCGTCCTGCCGCGGCATCAGCCCGTGCCAGATCGCATTTTCCACGAAGGGCTGGATGATCATCGGCGGCAAATGGTAATCGAGTACTTCCTGTCCGTCGATCTCGATGTCGAACTCGAAACCGTGATCAAAGCGCAGCCGCTCGAATTCCAGGTACAGCTTCAGCGTTTGAATTTCATCGTAGACGGTTATGGAATCCAGCCGCGAGTGATTAAGGATCATGCGCAGCAGCTTGGAGAATTTGGCGATGTAATCGGAAGCGCTTTCGACCTCGTTCTTGAGGATGAACAACCGTATGGAATTCAGGCTATTGAACAGGAAGTGCGGATTCATCTGCGCCCTGAGCGCTTTCGATTCCATTTCGTTGATCTGCCTGTTGAACTCCGTGTGCATCCGCTCGGTGCTCTCGATGCGGCGGATCCGGAGGCGAATGTACCAGCCCAGTGAAAACGCGACTGCCAGTACTGCGAGCAGGATGAACCACCAGTGCGTCCAGAAAGGCGGAATGATCTTGAACGGATATTCGGCGATGCGCGTGCGGCCGTCTTCCACCAGCCGTACCTGGAACACGTATTTTCCTCCGGGAAGGTTGTAGTAGGTCGCTTCGTCTTTCCCGTTACCGCTTCGCCAGGCATTTTCCAGCCCTTTCAGGCGGTAGCTCACAAAATTATTGGTGCTGTTGGAATAATCGAGCACGCCGAATTCAAAGCCGAGGTTGTTCTCGTCGTAAGCAAACGAATGCTTGTTGTTCGTAAACGGAAGATCGTTCAGCTCCCGTACACGCTGTATGTAAGGCTCGGGGCTGTTAAACGCGGGCAGCGGGCTTCCCGACAGGCTGGTGATGTAGCCGTTATTCTGCAGGAAATACAAGCGGTTCCCGTGCAGCGCGATATCGTAAACGCCGGTCATCCCGTGTTGATTCTCCAGCGACTGAATGCTGTAATTGCTTCGGTTGATCACGGCCACGCAATTCGGATTGAGCACCCACAGGCAGTTGTGATTATCGAACACGAGCGCATTGGCCTGCTGGGTCTGCAACCCCATTTTATCAGTGATCACATGCAGGATCTTTTTCTTCTTCGTATCGAGCTCGAAAATGCCGTTGGCGAGCGTTCCGACCCATAGAATGCCTTTTCCATCGATCGCCAGGGAGCGGATCTGGTCGCGGGGAAGCAATCCGGCGAACTCCGGGCGGTAAAACGTCCCCGTGCGGAGATCGATGGCCCCGATTCCCTCTTCATAGCCGTAATACAGCGTATTGCCGTACTTCGTAAAGGAAAAGAACCATGAATTGTGCAGCGGCTGCCTGGCCGGATCGCCCGTTCCTTTGAGGAAAACGTCCAGCTTCCCCGAACGGACGGAATAATGCAGCATGCCGCCATACTTGGTGCCGATCCAGAGAACGGAATCGCCGTCATTGAAGACAGAGGTCGGAACGAGCAATGTCGGATTGACCTTCGCAGCAAGTGTACTGAAGAGCACGCACTGTTTGAGCCCCGTTTCCGGTGAAAAGCGCGCGATCCGGTCGGTGCCGACAGCGAAATAACCGTTTTTCCCCATGTACTTCACAAAGTGGAACTCGAACTCCGTTTCTGATTTCCTGTTGAACAGGCGGTAGACTTTTCCGTTCCCGGCCGCATCCCTGAAAAACACTTCACCCTGGTTGCTTCCGTTACAGGCCAGCCATTCGTCTTTCGTGGTGTTGAAGGCCATTTGCCGAATGTCGAACGGATAACGCTCGCGCTCGCCGAAGATCAGCGATTCGTTGTGAATGTACAATCCCAGCTCGGAGCCGGCGATAGCGATCTGCGTTCCGTTCCGGGCAATGCGCGAAGGCGTGCTGATGGATCGTTCGGCTTCGTCGTAGCGAATGAATTCCTTGGTTTTGGTATCGAAGAGCAGGAAATCGAAATGTTCGGCACAGACATACAGATAACGGGAATCGCGCCATTTGACGTCTGTTATGCTGTTGCGCACGCCGCTCGGAGGCAGCAGCGACTGGAACAGAAAGCGGCGGTAAAGCCCCTGGTTCTTATCGAAATAAAGCAATCCCCCGCCCCACGTTCCGATGTAGAGGTTTCCTTTGCCGTCCTGTTCGAGGCAGCGCAGGCTGGGCTCATATTCCGTGAGTACCGTGTGTTCCATGAAGGTGTTCTTCGTTACCGGGAAATGTTTCCAGCGCCTGGTTTTCCTGTTGAACGAGAACAGGCCGTCAAGCGAGGCGCACCAGAAAATATCCGGGTCGTTGCGGTCGGCCACGATCGACGAAAAGAGGTCGGCGCGCCTTGGGTTGAGCCCCGCGATCTGTGAAGTCGGCCGGTAATTGACGAAGCGGTCGTGCTTCATGTCGTAATAATCAAGCCCGCGGTAGTGCGGACTGATCCATGTTTCTCCGTCGGGATCGATAAAAATGGCCGTTGCGCGGTTATCGGAGATACTTCCCGGTTTTGCCGGATCGTGAAAATAGTTCTTCACGCGCAGTGTTTTGGTCGAAATGCGGATCAATCCGCCGTTCATGGTTGCCGCCCATACGAATCCCTTGCTGTCGTAAGCAATGCGCATGATGTGATTGCTGCAGATGGTATTCCTGTCGTCGGGATCGTGCTGAAAGTGAATAAAGCGCTGTCCGTCGAAGCGATCGATGCCGCTACCGGTTGCGATCCAGAGAAATCCTTTGCTGTCGTAGGCCACATCCCTTACTTTATTGGCGATGAGCCCGTTTTCCCTGGTATAATGAATAACACCTCTTTGCGCCAGGGAGGGAATGGTAAACAACAACAGCAACAGGGAAAGGATACTTTTCATTTCAGGGTAAAAATGCAATTTTTCCGTGAATGGAATGACTGGCAATTAAGGATTGAATCTTTTGGATGAACAGATGGCGGGTTTTTGATTATGGATTATAGATTTTTGATGCCTGATGTTCGAACCGCAAGTACTTGTATTCTTCCTTTTCAATTGCTCCTTTTCAGGTGGTTTATTGCTGCGCCATTGCTTAGCTATTGCTTAGACACTGCTTAAACAGGCTTTGAGCACGTATTAACATTCTTGAATACAATTACTTACACCTAATTTACCTTGATAGCAAATTATTAAATCGTCATTATGTGTAAAATGATGATCATCATTCACAATTAAATTCAGCATTAAACATTCAATATTAGTCGATTCATTCCGTTTATCCTTAAAATACAGCACTTAAATCAATTAGGATATCTTTTTGGTATGATTTTCGCAATTTCGCCACAACTTTAATTCAAAACCAACGTCTAATAGCCGTGTTAAGATCGTATATCATCCTTCCGTTGTTCGTGCTGCTGAGCTTTTTCGGCAGGGCATCCCATATTATCGGCGGTGACATCTATTACGATTACCTCGGCAACAATCAATACCGCATTTACGTGGCCGTTTACCGTGATTGTGCTTCCAGCGGAGCTGAGTTTGACAATCCGCTGCACCTCGGGATCTTTAATTCCAGCAACGTCCGAGTCGACGACGTACAGGTACCGCTACCGGGAATCGTTCATTTACCCGTTATTTTCGATAATCCCTGTGTTACACCGCCCTCGGGCATTTGTAACGAACGGGCGATTTATACCGTTGTGCTCAATCTTCCGCCTACGCCGGGAGGCTATACGGTTGCCTGGCAACGCTGCTGCCGCGGGCCGAACGTAACGAATCTCGATAACCCGGACGATACCGGCTTAACACTTGCCACACATATCACCGGAACGAACTCCAACGCGATCGTTAACAGCTCTCCCCGCTTTACGAATTATCCGCCACTGGTGATCTGCAACAACGAAGACCTGCATTTCAACCACAGCGCGACCGATCCTGACGGCGATGAGCTTCGCTACGAGCTCGTAACGCCTTACGCAGGGGCGAACTCGTTCAATCCGCAGCCTATTCCGATCCCCACCCCGAACTACCCGCTGGTAGACTGGGCAGGCGGCTATGGACCGAACAACCCGCTGGGACCGGGATCTACCACGACCATCGATCCCAATACGGGTCAATTATTCGTGGACGCGAACCTGCTCGGATTGTACGTTGTTGGAATCCGGGTGAACGAATACAGGAACGGTGTGCTTATCGGCTCCACGACCCGCGATTTTCTCTTTAAAGTCGTGAACTGCGTTATCCAGCTCAGCGCCGATGTCGGCTCACAGGAAGAATCCCCGCTGTTCCAATCCTACTGCCAGGGACTTACCTGGACCTTCGACAATCAGAGCTACGGCGGCGATACGTACGAATGGGATTTTGGCGTTCCCGGTACAACTACCGACGTAAGCACGCAGTTTGAACCGACTTTTACGTATCCTTCTGTTGGAATTTACCAGGTGAGGCTGGTCGTCAATCCCGGATGGCCCTGCACAGACACGGCCTACATGACGCTGAACCTGAATAATCCGCTGGAAGTTGATTTCACGTACCAGGATTCCATGTGCTTTGCCGGCAATACGGTAGATTTCACAGGCCAGATCATCGTTGGCTCACCTTCCACAGCACTTACGTGGGATTTTGGCCCGGATGCGTCTATTGCTACGGCAACCGGCCTTACTGTGAACGGCGTTCATTTTTCGACGGGCGGCGGACACAATGTGAAGCTTACAGGAACCGTTGGCATCTGCGTGGATTCCGTTATTCACCAGATCTATATTCACCCGGACCCTGTTCCGACTCCGGGACTGCCTTCCAATTTCCAGTGTGAAGGCCTGACGCAAGCCTTTGAAAACAATTCGCAGGATGCCAGCATTTTTCACTGGGATTTCGGTGTTGCCGGGTCTACGACAGATGTGAGCAGCGAAGCCGAGCCAACATTCACCTTTCCTGCTCCGGGGACCTATACGGTGACGCTCACGGCCAGTATCCCAGAGGGATGCAGCAATACGACGACGCAGCAATACACCTTCTACGAACCGCTTTCGGTTGCTTTTACGCATTCCGACTCGCTCTGTATCACCAATAACAGCTTTGATTTCGACGGAACGGTTACCGGGCCGCCGATCACGACTTATTCCTGGAATTTCGGTGCAGGTGCTAATCCGCCGACCGCGACAACCATGGATTACAACGGCGTTGTGTACGATAATCCGGGGCAGATCCCAGTTACGCTTACGGCAAGCTTTCTCACCTGCAGTAAAAGCGCCAGCTCAACGATCTATATCTTCCGCGAGCCGGAGATCAACTTCGGGTTGAAAAAAGGCATTCAATGCGCTCCGTTCCCCGCCCAGTTCATCGATTCGAGCTTTTCCGATACACCGATCCAGTATTCCTGGGATTTTGGCGACGGAGCAACGTCTACGGAACAGCATCCGCTGCATGTGTACACTACGCCGGGGCAGTATCCTGTTTCACTGACCATTACTACAGACGAAGGCTGCGCCTCGGTGCTGACACTGGTGAAGGACAACCTGATCAACGTTCGCCCTACGCCTGTTTCCAAATTCGATGTGAGCCCGAAGCTGACGGATATCTGTCACTCCACGATCTCGTTCACCAATCAATCCGAAGGTGCGCTGTTCTATGTGTACGTATTCGATGAAGGCAATACGGCTTCGGAGGAAACAAATCCTTATTTCAGCTATACCACCGACGGCACGCATTACCCTATGCTGATCGTGGAGAATGAATTCGGCTGCAGCGACAGCAGTATGAACAGCCTGTTCATCGAGCCGTATACGGTTTACATTCCGAATACGTTTACGCCGGACAGCGACGAATACAACAATACGCACATTGCCGTTGCCGCACTGGATGCGGTGGAATGGGAATTCAGGATCTACAATCGCTGGGGAGAACTGGTGTTTCTTTCCTACGACCAGGACGCGGAATGGGACGGAACGTATAACGGCGAGCTGGCACCAAGCGGCACGTATACCTATGCGCTGCGCTACATTTCCTGCGCCGGCGGCGAACGCTGGGAGGAATTGACGGGGCATGTGAATTTGCTTAGGTAGGATTTTTGGATGTCAGGATGTCAGGATTTTAAGATATCAGGAATACACATCTTAACAAATCAACTGGCCTTCAACGAGAATTTGTTAGTGCGAATGCTTACTGGCCATTGTCCAGCCGAGGACGGCGGCGCGCTGTTTGGCCAGCCCGGCTTTTTCGCCCTCGAATAGCTTGTCGACGGTTGACTGAAACAAGTGCACCCACTGATCGAAGAGTTCTTTGCTGAGCTTCATGGACGCATGCTTTTCCGTTACATTCGTCGTGTAGCCCGGCTCATCCAGCAGGACAAAGCTCCAGAAATGAACCATCTTCGGTAAGTGCTCTGCGAAATTCAGCCGCGCAAAGAACGGGGCAAGCAGCTCATCTTTCAGTACGGCTGCATAAAATGTATCGACGAGCAGCTCTACATCTGCTTTGGTGGTGATCGTTTTCATTCCTGCTCTTTGAACCAGCCCGAATACATGACATAGTTGTTAGCGATGCGCTGCACTTCGCCGGCGAACAATTCGGGTGAAAGTGTTTTGACTTTTTTCGCCGGAACGCCCGCGTAAATGCTCCAGGATTCGACGCGCGTATTTTCCAGCAGAACTGCGCCGGCAGCGATGATGCAATTTTCCTCGATGTAGCAGTTGTCCATCACAATAGCGCCCATTCCGATCAAAACATTGTCTTCAACCGTGCAGCCGTGCACCAGCGCGTTGTGCCCGATGGACACATTGTTCCCCAGGACGGTTTTCGTTTTTTCATAGGTACAGTGGATCACTGCCCCGTCCTGAACATTGACCTGGTCCCCCATCCGGATGGAATTCACATCTCCGCGGATAACGGCGTTGAACCAAACGGAACAGCGCTCGCCCATGATCACATCTCCCACGATCGTCGCGTTTTCAGCGAGCCATACGTCGGCCCCGAATTGCGGCTCGATTCCCTTACATGATTTTATTAAAGCCATTTTGTAATTGAAAATGTAAAATTGAAAATTATAAAGATAGCGGGTAATGAACAATTGAACATGTAAAAGTGAAAATTCTAAGGACATCGTCATCTACTACCAGGAGTGAAAACCCTTTTCAATTTTTCATTTTAATTTTCACTTCACTTCCAGCTCAGCAATTCCAGCTCTTTCTTCGTTTTGGAGGCGTATTTCAATTGCAGCGAGCGGATGATCTTTTCCATGGAATCCCAGTTCGCATGCCGGTAGGCGCTCACTGCAATAACGGACCTTCCGGGAGATTGTCCGGCACTATCGGTAATGTGCTTGAACCTGTTTTCCGCATCAGCAAATGCAGCCTGGCAGTTTTCGGGAATGAGCGTATAGCCGCCGTTTGCATCGACCATGCGCATGAGCATGTCCATATTGCCGCCTGCATAGTTCCAGGCTGCAGCGCTTTCTTCATTGAGCGCACAAAAATGCATCATCTGCGTCCGCAGGCAATTTCCCCTGCTCAGCAGCCACGGTTTCAGTCCCGAAAGCTCGTCAACGGTAATAACAGGCTTATCGTAACCGGGTGCGTACGCGAGGATCTCTTCGTTGAACAGCGGTACCGACCGCCAGCTTGTTGAGGCGATGGGCCCGGCAAGAATGGCCAGGTCGATGCTGCGCTTTTCCAGCGCTTCGATGAGCTCTTCGGTTTTGAGCTCTTCGATAGAGAGCTGTGTTTCGGGAATAAGCGCCTGCCATTCCGCAAAGCAATCCTGGAGCATGTAAGCGGTTATGGTCGGAATGATGCCGATGCGGATGCGTTCTTTAAACGTCCCGGAAAATTCTTCGCGCAGCCGTTCTATTGCACCGAAATCCGCCTGGATTTGTCGCAGTACCGGCAGCAACGCCTCTCCGAAGGCCGTGAGCTCCAGTTTCGGGCTATCGCGGTGAAACAGGGAAAAGCCCAGCTGCTCTTCGGCTTTTTTGATCTGCATGGAAAGCGTAGGTTGTGTAACGAAACATTGTTCGGCGGCCCGGCTGAAATTCCCGGTATCGACAATGGCAATGATGTAAGCAATCTGCTGAATGGATATCATATCGATTATATCTATGGAATTATAAAATTAATCAATAATTACTATTGCACAAAGCAGGTACCTTTGATAGCACAAACAGAACGATTATGACAACTCCAACTTCATTTACGACACAACTCAATCAGCTTCTTGCGACATACCAGATCCATTATCAGAATCTCCGGGCAATTCACTGGAACGTGAAGGGTGCACATTTCTTCGAGCTTCATGTTAAATACGAAGAACTGTACACCCGCGCCCAGGAAATCATCGACGAGCTGGCAGAGCGCATTCTCACGCTTGGCGAGACGCCGCTGCACCGTTTCAGCGATTACCTCGATAGGAGTGTGCTGAAAGAAAATGCAACGATCCACGACGGCACGGAGGGAATGAACTACATTCTTTCCGCGCAGAAAACGATCCTGGAGCTCGAGCGCGCAATCCTGAAAGAGGCCGGCGAACTGGACGACGAAGGAACGAGCTCCCTGATCAGCGACCTGGTGCGCGAAAAAGAAAAGACCAACTGGATGTTTGCGGCCTGGTTGAACAAGTAAACGGTTAATGCTTTACTTTTGCACTTCAGAACAGAAATCAATAATCATTATTAATTAAATACACACAATGGCAGTTTTAGTAGGAAAAAAAGCTCCTTCATTCACAGCAGAGGCTGTAATCAAAGGAGGACAGATCGTAGACGATTTTTCATTGAACCAGTATCTCGGAAGCCCGGTGGTGCTTTTCTTTTATCCAAAGGATTTTACATTCGTTTGTCCGTCCGAATTACATGCATTTCAATCCAAGCTGGGTGAATTCGAAGCGCGTGGAGCGAAAGTCGTAGCTTGTTCTACAGATACTCCCGAGTCGCACTGGGGCTGGTTGCAGGTACCGAAAGCGAAAGGCGGGATCGAAGGCATTACCTACCCGATCATTGCTGACACGACTAAAACGATCTCGGAAGCTTACGGCGTTCTCGCAGGAGAGTACGATTACGACGCTGACGGAAATATGATCGCTACAGGACCGATGATCGCTTACCGCGGTTTGTTCCTGATCGACAAAGAAGGCGTTGTGATGCACCAGCTGGTGAACAACTTCCCGCTCGGAAGAAACGTCGACGAAGCGATCCGAATGGTGGATGCACTACAGTTCTTCGAAGAGAACGGCGAAGTGTGCCCGGCCAACTGGACAAAAGGCGATGCAGGCATGAAAGCCACATTTGACGGCGTAGCAGATTATCTTTCTGCGAACTAAGCAGCTTTCAGCTCAAACGATACGAAGCGCTTTCCATTACGGTGGAAGGCGCTTTTTTATGCGTTTTTTCAGGTTATCTTTCCATTATTGCGGCCTGCCGGAAGGCCCCTGATCACCGGAATTCTACATTTAACAAAGACGGGGTATTTATAGGGGAAGTATAAGGTATGTATGACGTATGTATGACGTATGTACGACGTATGTACGGCGCATGTATGACGCATCTATACTGTGTGTCCCGTCCTAAAATAACTATACAGGTTCGTTTCTGTTTCCGGCCTGCTATCCGGCCGTCTCCAACTATTACTTTCCATCCAATCCGAACTAAGAACTCATTCATCACGCACGTTAGCGGAAAACCACTAATGCCGTCCCGGCAAAGACGGTTAGTTTTACCCGGATAAAAAAACAGGCAGAACTGTGTAGTTTTCCTGCATATTTCCGAAATACCTTGCACACTATTAAAAATATTCTAAATTTGACTCACAATAACACCATTTGCTTTGAAACTATTCACAAACCATTATTCCAGAAAAATCACCGTTCTACCAGTGCCTTTTCCGACGTGTTTGTCATTGCTGCAACAGCTGCATAGTTCCCTTATGGCCCACTCACATGTAATTTTTAAACCACAATTAATATGTCTACAGAACCATTTATCGGGGAGGTAAAACTCTTCGGATTTAACTTTGCACCTAAAGGATACATGACCTGCCAGGGGCAACTTATCAGCATCGCTCAGAACACCGCTTTATTCTCCCTGCTCGGAACGACTTACGGCGGTAACGGACAACAGACGTTCGGCTTGCCGGATCTCCAGGGACGCGCCCCGATCGGACAGGGCCAGGGACCTGGACTTTCTCCTTACTCCATGGGCCAGGTTGGCGGTACCGAAAGCGTAACGATGTCGACAGCGCAAATGCCGATGCACGTTCACTCAGCGATAGGAATTAACGTTCGTATTCCTGTCAATACAGGTAACGACGATGCCGGTGCGGCAGGAAACTATATCGGGAACAGCTCGCCAAACGATATGTTCGGAGGCGCACCTTCACCGACAGGCTCACTCGGAGCACCGATCATCAGCGGAACAACTGCAGTTTCGGGTGGAAGCCAGCCTATGGGGATCCTCAGTCCATACCTATGTATGAACTATTCCATCGCGATCCAGGGCATTTTCCCTAGCCGTAACTAATCTAACGCTATTAACTTATGTCTACAGAACCATTCGTTGGAGAAGTAAAAGTCTTAGGATTTAATTTTCCTCCAAGAGGCTACATGACCTGCCAGGGCCAAACATTGAGCATTGCCCAGTACACAGCAATGTTCGCATTGCTTGGTACAACCTTCGGCGGCAACGGACAAACAACGTTCGCGTTGCCCGACCTCCAGGGACGCGTACCCATCGGACAAGGGCAAGGCCGGGGATTGTCTCCTTACGATATGGGCGAGGAAGCCGGTAGCGAAAGCGTAACTATAACGCAGGCACAAATGCCGATGCACGTTCACCCGGCGACGGGACTTAACGTTCGTATTCCTGTGAATACAGGAAACGATGATGCCGGTGCGGCAGGAAACTACATCGGGAACAGCTCGCCAAACGATATGTTCGGAAGCGTGCCTTCACCGACAGCCTCACTTGGAGCACCGATCGTCGGCGGAACAACTTCAGTTGCCGGCGGAAGCCAGCCCATGGGAATCCTCAGTCCATACCTGTGTATGAATTATTCGATTGCTGTTGAAGGGATTTTCCCAAGCCGTAATTAATATAAAATATAAAACGTTGGGAGGGCCTTACCGGCCCTCCCCTTTTGCCCTATGCATACAATTGGTCTTTTACTTCCAAGGTCCACCTATTACACGGGGATCAGCTTCGATCTGTTCGAAGGCTTAAAATCAGCTCTCCACCACCTGGGTGCATCCGGAGAGATCCGGATCGTGACCGAGAACATCGGGTTTGGCACCGACAAACAGCAATGCTATAAAGGAGCCGAACAGCTCATCATGCATGAAAATGCGACAATTGTCTTTGCTTACATCGGCCACCGCATGGCACAGGTCCTGCGTCCGCTTTTTCTTGCGGCCAACCGCCTGCTCGTGGTGATGGATGCCGGCGCAAACCTTCCGCACGAATGGCCGGAATCGCCGAATATTATTTACCATTCTCTTCACAACGCATTCGGCTCATGGCTAACTGCAAAACGTGCAGTTCGCGATGGGTACACTAACGGTGGAATGGTGACCGGTTATTACGATGCCGGCTACCTGCAAACATGGGGCATTTCCAACGGATTCAACCAGGGCGGCGGAACTGTCATGTTCAATCATGCTACGGGCTTCCAGGAAGTAGATTTCACGATGGAACCGCTGAAACAGCATCTTGAACAATTTCCCGACAGCGCCTTGCTGAGCCTTTTCAGCGGGGATTACGTACAGTGGTATTTCCAGGGACTGAAAAACGTATTTGGTGAGCACGATCTTCCGATCTACCTCCCGCCTTTCGCGCTGGAAGAATCGATGCTGCAACAGGCTGCCTATCCCGGCAGCAAAGCAAAAGGCATTGCGGCATGGTCGAAACAGCTCGACAACGATGCCAACCGGTTGTTCATTGAAACGTTAGAAGCCTCGGGCCGCACTCCAAACCTGTTCTCACTGCTGGGCTGGGAATCCGCTTTCATAGCCGTTCGCCTGACAGCATTGCTGAAAGAGCATTCCGGCAACATTCAGCTTGCATCGGAAGGCATCAACGACTTCTCTTTTGAAAGTCCCCGCGGGACCGTTGAATTTCATCCGGGAAGCCGGCACAGTATTGCCCCGCTTTACAATGTTGTGATCAAAAACAACGGGGACGATCGCTGCAAACTGTCTGTTGAATCTGCCGTAACAGGAACGGGATCCGAGTACGAAGCCTTTATAAATCAACCGACCGAGAATGCCATTTCGGGCTGGTACAACAGTTATACCTGCATCTGATGGAAAACGGACAAAAAAAGATCCTTGTTCTTTGTGGCGGAAAATTCGCCTTTCCATCGTTGCAGCAGCTGGGAATGGAACAGTTCCTGTGCGGGATAGCTATCGGCAAAGGAGACCGGGAAATCGTCGGGGCACTGCAGGCAGAATCCGGAAAAAGCGGCTTTGCATTCGAATCCTTCCCGGATAAAGACAGCCTTAAGGGACTACGTGGCTGGATCAACCAGGTACAGCCGGATTACATTTTCAGCATTTCCTTTCCCTTCCTGCTTTCCGAAGAAGTATTGGCTTACGGAGAAGACCGTTTTATTAATTTTCATCCCGGCCCGCTTCCGCAATACCGGGGTCCTATGCCGCTGTTCGAAGTGCTGAGGTACCAGGAAAAGGAAACAGCTATCAGCGTTCACTTTATGAATAGCGAATTCGACGAAGGTGCGCTGATCCTAAAGGAACAGGTCCCGCTAAAAGCAACTGATACGTATGGAACGCTTGCCGTAAAGCTGAGCGAGCGCATGGCGCAGGTAACGCTGAACATAGCAAACATGCTGCAGTTCGGATCATCCGTTCCAAGTACAGATCAGAATCCGAGCGAAGCGCGCTATTTCGAACATCCCGAGCCGGAAGACACCTTTGTTCAATGGAAACGCATGCCTGCCGGACAGATCGTTGCATTGATCAACGCCTGCAATCCCTGGAACCAAGGCGCAGACGCTATCCTGATGGGAAAACCCGTGAAGCTTTTATCCGCTTCTCTTTCGGAAGAACAACACACTGCCGCACCAGGCGTTATTGTTAAAACATCGGAAAACGCTATCTCCGTGGCTTGCCTGGACAATCGGATCATCGATCTTCATATTATCGGAAGCGACAACGGAATCCTGACTGCCGCACATTTTAACAACTTAAAATCGGTAATTAACCAATATTTCAACTAAAGCAGCTATATTTGCATAAATATTTTAGCTATTCATTTTTAAACCGGGCACTATTCAAATCAGCAATTCAACTTATGGTTCTCCGTCGTTCAGATACGCCAATCGGCTATTCGTCGACATTTTTGATTCATTAATTGTATCGTCGGTTACTTTCGCTCACTTAAAAGGAATAAACAGAACATTTAGTTACAATTGAAAATTCCAAGTATGAAAACACATTTACTGACAACGCTCTTTGCAACACTTTTTGCACTGACCAACGGATTTGCCCAGACACAGTTCTGGTCAGACAATTTTGAGGACGTAGGAGCGCCCAGCACCGGTTCGCGCGTTCCCGAAAATAACGGAGGCTCGGGAGAATCTTATTTCCTGCGCACAAACGGCTCCGGGATTACCGTGAATTCGCCAACCTATTCCGGGTACCAGGGACTCAAGTTCTGGGCAGGAGAAGACCATGACGGCTATGTAACCGGGCAACCGGAACAGCAGATAGACTGGTCAATCGATATCACCGGCCTTACGAACCTTGAGTTTAAAGGCCTGTTTGCTGCCAATAACGGCGTAGCCTGGGAAAACATCCTGTATGCCCCCTCAACCGACTATATTATCGTCGAGTACAAAATCGACGCCGGTGCTTACCAGACGCTGCTCAGCTTCCAGGGAAACAATGCAACCAGTAAACAACTTGCGCTGGACACCGACGGTGACGGACTGGGCGACGGAACACCATTGAACTACACGCTTTCAGAGCGTTCGAATACGATCGTGGGTACCGGAGCAACGCTTTATTTTCGCATTCGCACGTCTGCCAACGCCATCGGTGAAGAATGGGCAATTGACAATTTCCGTCTTTTCCACACGGCTGCCTGTACGGCGCCTACCTCAGTTACTACCCCACCCGACCGTGCTATATGTGTGAATAATTCGACAACATTCCCAATCACTGCAACGGGCGCAACGACTTACCAGTGGCAGGTTGACCAAACCGGCGCCGGAACCTATACAAATCTGACAGACACTCCCCCTTATTCTGGTGTTAATACCAATACGCTCACCGTTACAGGAGCAACTGCAGGAATGAACGGCTACCGTTACCGGGCCGTTGCGATCAATGGCGTTGCCAGTTGCTTTACCAATTCCGCTTACGGAACACTTTCCGTTTCAAACCTTTCATTATCAGGCTCACAGACCAATGTTTCCTGTGCAGGCGGAACGAACGGTGCGGCAGCTGTTTCGGCAACCGGCGGTATCGGTACCAATACCTATTCCTGGAGCCCGGCTGGCGGTTCAGGTTCTATTGCAACCGGCCTTTCGGCGACTACCTATACGGTTACCGTAACAGATGGTCTCGGATGTACGGCTTCACTGCCTTTCACCCTTACAGCTCCTCCTGCGATCAATACGACAGCAGGATCGCAGACAAATGTTGCCTGCTTCGGCGGTTCAAATGGCGCGGCCTCGGTTACTCCTACAGGCGGCGCAGGCGGATATTCGTACGACTGGACACCGGGTACACCGACAGGTGACGGAACAAATTCCATAACAGGATTGTCTGCCACTACCTATACCGTAACCGTAACAGATGCGAACAGCTGTACAGCTACACGTTCATTTACCCTTACAGCTCCACCGGCAATTGCCATGACTCCGAATTCACAAACCAACGTTTCCTGCTTCGGCGGTTCCAACGGTGCAGCTTCGGTGAATGCAGCAACAGGTGGTACGGGAACTATTACTTACAACTGGACACCGGGCAACCCGACAGGTGACGGAACAACTTCCGTAACCGGCCTTACAGCCACAACATGGACCGTGACCGCTACCGATGTCAACGGATGTACACGCACACAAGCGTTTACCGTTACAGCTCCACCGGCCATCGCCATGACTCCGAATTCACAGACCAACGTTTCCTGCTTCGGCGGTTCCAATGGCGCGGCTTCGGTCAATGCGGCAACAGGCGGTGCAGGCGGATTTACTTACGACTGGACACCGGGTACCCCAACAGGTGACGGAACAACTTCCGTAACAGGATTGTCTGCCACTACCTATACAGTAACAGCAACAGATGCCAACGGCTGTACACGAACACAAGCCTTCACCGTTACAGCGCCACCGGCCATCGCCATGACGCCCAATTCACAGACCAACGTTTCCTGCTTCGGCGGTTCCAACGGTGCGGCTTCGGTCAATACAGCAACAGGTGGTGCAGGTTCATTTACCTATAACTGGACACCGGGCAACCCGACAGGTGACGGAACAACTTCCGTAACCGGCCTTACAGCCACAACATGGACAGTGACCGCCACCGATGTCAACGGGTGTACACGCACACAAGCGTTTACTGTTACAGCTCCACCAGCCATCACCATGACTCCGAATTCACAGACCAACGTTTCCTGCTTCGGCGGGTCCAACGGTGCGGCTTCGGTCAATGCAGCAACAGGCGGTGCAGGCAGCTTTACCTACGACTGGACACCGGGCACCCCAACAGGTGACGGAACAACTTCTGTAACAGGATTGTCTGCCACTACCTATACAGTAACAGCAACAGATGCCAACGGCTGTACACGAACACAAGCCTTTACGGTTACAGCGCCACCGGCCATCTCTATGACAGCGGCTTCACAAACCAATGTTTCCTGCTTCGGCGGATCCAACGGTGCGGCTTCGGTCAATGCAGCAACAGGCGGTGCAGGCAGCTTTACCTACGACTGGACACCGGGTAC